>Ga0210030_1000493_pt1 | contig 29160 bp, 26 predicted proteins | sample CryGeymeta201523_FD_183986 | JGI IMG/M metagenome (GOLD analysis project Ga0210030, IMG submission 183986) | Groundwater microbial communities from Crystal Geyser aquifers in Utah, USA - Crystal Geyser metaG 2015-23 (SPAdes) (version 2) | ecosystem: Environmental > Aquatic > Deep subsurface >...
CGCCTGGCCGGGCAATGTGCGTGAGCTGAAAAATTTTATGGAAAAGGCCGTGATTTTCAGCCGTCCCGGCGAAATTAATCTGCAACCCTTGCCGGTTGAGCGCCGCGAAACCCCCCGCGATCACATTGCCGATTTGTCCTTGAAAAACACCATCGCCCGCATCGAAAAAGACTACATCACCCGCGCCTTGCAAAAAACCGCGGGTAACCGCACCCAGGCCGCCCGATTGCTGGAAATCAGTTTGAGATCTTTGATGTACAAGCTGAAGGAATATGATATCGATGAGAATTGATGACAACCGGTAACCCCTCCCGGACTCCCCATAACCCCAAGGGGAGACCATGTCACAGTTAGATGGTAACTGTTCAGTAACCTTGGAGTATAAATGACCATTGAGAGCCAAGGTCACCTCGCGCAGAGCCGCAAAGACGCAGAGTAAATCCAAGGTCTTGAGGCTTGAATTCAGACCACAACTTTTATTTTTTCTCCAGCTTAATCGATTCTTTGTGCCTCTTTTCGCTAAAAGAGTTTTGCCCTTCTTAGCGGCTCTGCGCGAGCAGGCTTTTTTGACTGTAAATGTCTCACGACCGAAAGAACTGAATAATTGCGTTTGATGCTTATTAGCTCTTGTCGATGAGTAACTCCCCACCGACGCCAACCTGCTCACGGGTGTTTTCATGCAGGATGACGACGATTTTTTCAGCGGGCAGCTCATAGGCGGCGACGGCGGCAGCTGTCAGATCGCGCACCAAACGGCGGCGGGTTTCAAGATCGGCGATGGGTGGCCCTTCGAGGGTAATAATCGGCATGGGTAAACTCCTGTGGTTACTGCGCAATACGGGCTGCCAGCAGCAGCTGTTCGGCTTCCAGGACATAGGGATCGTCCTGCAGCTGTTCCTTGAGGCTTTTTTTGTTTACCGTCTCATCTTCTTCGCCCTCCGGGATCAGTCCGCCGTGAGGCGAAGCGGTTTCCTTGACTTGCAACTTCTGCAGTTCTTCACGCTCCTGAATAATCTTCGCCAATTGAAGGGTTTGTTTGCTCTGATCCCGGCGTTCCTGAGCCTTAAGGGCAACGTCTTTTAATTCCTTGAATTTCTCCGACGCGGAAACCCGTTTGGCACTTTGTTCGCGCAACTGGTCAATGTTGCGGTAGGGGTGCGGCCAGACGTTGTATTTTGCACTTTCGATATGATCCCAGGGCAAGGCGTTGGGCAGATACTTTTCACCACTTTTGAGGCCGTTGTAGCGTGAAGGCAGCACTATGTCCGGCACCACCCCGCGTTCCTGGGTCGATTCGCCACTGACCCGATAAAATTTTTGAATTGTTACCTTCAGGGCACCCAGGGGCAGATATTTTTCCATGCCACGCAAGCTTACGGAACGATCCAGGTCCAGCAGTGCCTGGACGGTGCCCTTGCCGTGCGTATGCTCATCACCAACAATCAGCGCACGCCGGTAATCTTGCAGCGCACCGGCAAAAATTTCCGAGGCCGAGGCGCTGAAGCGATTCACCAGCACGATCATCGGGCCATCATAGGCGACCCCGGCGTCATCGTCGCTTAATTCACGAATTTTGCCGCCGCGGCTGCGAATCTGCACCACCGGGCCTTCATCAATGAACAGACCGGTCATATCGACGGCGTCGCCCAGGGATCCGCCGCCATTGTTACGCAGATCGATGATCAAACCATCGATTTTCTGTGCGGCCAGGCGTTCCACTTCGCTGCGCATGTCATCGGTACAATTCCGTTTGGTTTTACCGCTGTAGTCGCGGTAAAAGGAGGGCACCTTGACATAGGCGTAACGCTTTTTGTGAGCGCGGTCTTCAAGCAATTCGCCTTTAACGAAGGTTTCTTCAATTTCAACAATGTCGCGGGTGATGGGGATCACCAGTTGCTGTCCGCCGGGCTTTTTGACGGTAAGACGCACTTCCGTGCCTTTTTTGCCGCGAATCAGGGCCACCGCGTCACGGATGCGGGTGTCGGTAATATCGACGGGCTCCCCTTTGCCGCCTTCGGCGACGCGCAGAATAATATCTTCAGCTTCCAGTTGCCCCTGACGTGAAGCGGCGCTGCCGGGGATGACCCGCACCACCTTGATGTAGCCATCCTCTTCACGCAGGGTTGCCCCTATGCCCTCCAGGGAACCACTCATGCTGATATCGAAATCTTCCTTGCTCGATGGAGCCAAGTAATTGGTATGGGGATCGAAGGCCCGGGTCACGGCATTGAGATAGCGGTCATAATGATCCTGCTCGGTTTCATCCAGCATGCGCTCAAGACTGCTGAGCTGACTTTTTTCGACCTTGGCACGGGCTTCACCGCGCAGCCGTTTTGCCAGCTGGGGCTCGACCTGCGCCAGTTTTTGCGGTTCGGTGGTTTTAAGTTCGTCTTCGAGCAAGCCCAGATAACGGTTGATCACCTGATACTTTAAAATTTTCCGCCAGCGTTGTTGCAGTTCGGCCTGATCCTTGACGTAACTGATTTTTTCGGGATCGGTTTCAAAAGATTCATCCTGATCCAGATCGAAGGGTTTGGCCAGCAGATCCGTGACGATCTTTTTCACCTGCTCGATGCGCTTTTTCAGCAGCCTGCGGCCCAGTTGCGGCAGTTCGAGGCGCCCGCTGCGAATATCGTCGTCGATGGTCTGTTCGGAGGCCTTGAGCTGATGAACATCGTCTTGCCACAGAAAACGTTTCTGACCGTCAAGCTGTTTGAGGTACAGATCAAAGGCATCAATCGACAAGGGATCATCCAGGGTTTTGGCACTGTAATGATTGCTGCTGAGTTGTTGTTGCAGCATATGACCGAGGAGCCGGGCACGGTTGGTATCAAAATCACGTGCGGGGGCTGCCAACGCGAGCCATCCGGGAAGTAACAGCGTGAGCAGCAGGGGGATAATTTTGGTCAGAAATAACATCATGTGTACATCCTTTTAGGCGTTCAAACGTTAGCGCTGATAGGGCCGCAGATGAATGATTCCGACATCAAGCATCTGGTTTTCCACCGCAGTTATACACCCTTTTTCGCCTGGGCCCAGCTGGCCGTAAGGTTCACCCGCGATGGGTTGCCCGCGGCTGCGCGTTCGTGCGGCCAGGCAATAGTGCCCGGCGGCAGGGAGAAAGAGTTCAAAGTGTCCATCGCTGCCGACCAGCGCTGAAGTAAAATCGGGCATGCGGCGAAAATCGGTATCGGTGTAGGCGAGGACAAAGGCCCCGGGCAAGGGCTGCCCCTGATCGTCAACCAGGGTGCCGCTAAAACCGGTGCGGCCCTGGCTGAGGCTGCCATTGCGCAGCAGCGCGGGGCTTCCGGCCTGAATCCCGTGCAGGCGGAAATCGGCCCGCAGAGTCTGATTTTCCTCAAGCTGCAGCGGGTTGCGGGTAAAAACGGCCCAGGCGTCACCGGCCTGGGGTGGCCCGGCTTCGCCACCGCCTTGGCGCCAACGCGCGATCAAATAGTAATGTCCCTCGACCAGGTCGAGAAGGTATCGGCCCTTTGCATCGGTTTGCGCGGCAAAATCTGCCGGACCGCGCAGATTGGAACGGCGGTTGCGATAGACATAAACCCAGGCTCCCGCAACCGGTTGACCTTGACCATCAAGGACTTCTCCGCGAATAGCGGTGTGCGTTATATCGGCCACCGGCGGCGACACCGGGGGCGTACAACCGCTCCACAGCCCGCTGGCGACAAGCAGCAGGAGTAAACACAAGGTCAGAAAACGCAACAGCAGCATGGAATCTATCCTGTCAGGGCAGGTTAAAGCAACCCGCAGGTGTTTTTTGCAATCTGAGTTTGTGGGTTGCAGGGAACGCCACTCACACCAGGCGGTTCTTGCGCCCCCCTTCAACAAATGAGCGCAGATTATCCAGGGCAACCGCGATCAGGCGGCGCCGCGCGGCAAGCGTTCCCCAAGCGATATGTGGGGTCAGAAAGCAATGAGGTGCATCAAGGAGCGGATGATCGGGGGCCGGGGGTTCCGTACCCAGGACATCGGCGGCGTAACCGGCAAGCTCTTCGGCGTGTAATGCCGCCGCGACTGCTGATTCGTCGACGACCTGGCCGCGGGCAGTATTGATGAGCAGAGCGCCGGGCTTCATCGCCAGGAGAAAAGCGCGATCAACCAGTCCCGCGGTTTCTTCCTTCAGGGGACAGTGCAGCGAAATTATATCACAGTCGTGGCGTAGCTGGGCCAGATCGCCAAAACGCACCTGCGGCCAATCCTGGCGGTAGCGCTCGGGATGCAGGGTGGTGGCATGAACGCGCATACCAAAGGCCAGAGCCACCTTGGCGACCTCCTGGGCAATCTGTCCAAAACCAACCAGCCCCAGTTTCAGCCCCGCGAGCTCAATCATTGAGCCTTCGATCAAGCAGGGTTGGTTACTGTGGCTCCAGCTGCGGTCGATCACCAGGCGATTGTGGTGGACGAGATGATTGGTGAGATTGAGGATCAGGGCAAAGGTCATCTGGCAGACGGAATGGGAACTGTAACCCGGGATATTGGTGACGGCGATGCCGCGTTTTTCACATGCGGTCAGATCAACCAGATTGTAACCCGTTGCCAGAATGCCGATATAGCGCAGATCGGGCAGTTGATCGAGCTGGGGCTTGCGCAAGGCAACCTTATTGGTCAGCAGCCCTGCGGCACCCTGGGCGCGCTCCAGGGCTTGTTCGTTTGAGGATTGCGGATAAACCTCCAGGGTGCCGTAATCGGCTAGTTCGTGCCAGGTTAAATCCCCAGGGTTGGTGCTGTGACCATCAAGAATAACAATTTTCATTAAGGCATTCCTTTGAAATAATTGAATTTGCTGCACCCCGGCGGATCGATACCACGGCGCCAGGCGTCGAGAACTTCGCGCCCACGGGCGGAAAAGGCTCCGAGGTGCGATAGATCCACGACAAAATTCCGGCAGCCCAGATCGCGAAGTTCGCTCTGTTCGGCCAGCAAGGAAAAATCGGTGAGACTATCGACACTGGTCAGGCCCGAGTGCTGTTGAACCCGGTAGGCGTCGCCGCGATCATTAACCACCGGTTGACGATTTTTCAACTGGCGAATCGCGATACGTGAGCGCAGCAGAGGGACGCTGGTGTAAACCCTGAGGGCTCGCTCGATTCCCGCGTCACGGCGCAGGAGTTCTCTGAGGTTCTCGCGATCATCCTCAATATAGAGTTCGGCTTCGCTGATGCCCAGTGCGCGCCAAGCAAGCAGCGCCTGATGGTTGAGGGAAAAAAGCCGAAAACTGCTATAAAGTTTGACCTCGGCAAGGTCTTCAAACAGCGGAAAATCACCGAGATTATTCAAACGAAAATGCCGGAAGCCTAACTGATAAAGGTGTTGAACCCCTTTTTTAGCCTCGTGCCAATCCGAACCAATGAGGACAAAGGGCAGATCCCAGATAATTTTCTCGCGCTGTTTACGCAAGGCCCCAGCGGCCAGGAGGTTCGCCGCGGAAAGGGGCAACACCAGCTCATCTACCTGTTGATCGGCCAGCAGTCGCTGTTCGCCCGCATCACGCAGCTGCACGCGCAGCCTGGGGGGGGCGGGCCCTGTGGCACTGGTTGGCAAGAGCGCGGCCATGGCGGCGGCGGTTCCGGGGGGGACCGATTTCTTTTGGGTTGGCCAATGCTGGCTGATGTCCTGATAAAACTGCCGACGAATTTCCTTCAAACGTTTAGGCGGAACAAAGAGGGCGCCAAAAATATCGCAGAGCAGGTTTCCGAGGCTAAAGGGGGCCTTATCGGTGGCGGCGAAGATTTTGTGCAGCAGGCCTTGATCAAGAGCCTGATCTTCGGCAACAAAGCTCTCAATTGCGTAGCGCGCTTCCCACCGCTTTTCTTGCCAGGTCGCACATAATTCCAGGGCCAAGGGTTTGACATAAATGTGGAGATCAAGCAGGGCGCGGGGCAGGGGCAGCTGTTGAAGTTTTTTACGACAGGCCTGCTCGCTCATGCTGAAAGCCTGGCTGGAGGAGACCTTGAAGACCCCATCCCCGACGGAAAATTGTTGATCGAAGGGGGTTGCCAGGCAGATTTGTCCTTTATCCAGCCGGTTGACCGGGCGTTGTCCCTGTTTGAGGCTGCGCACCGTAAAGGCGGTACCCGCCCGGTCGCTGCACGGCTGAACGCGCAAACGATCTCCCACCTGAACACCGTCGCTGCTGCGAAAGCAAATTTCTTTGCCTTGAACCCGGCTAATGTCGCCCAAAAACTGACCGGTTGCGCCCTTGATGGAGGGAATAGCAATGTCCTCGGGTTGGGACCCGCTCAGAAATCCCTTGGTCGGCTTGCGCCCGAAGCTTGATTTCAGTAATTGTCGAGCTTCACGCAGGGTATTTTCACGTTGATCCGGTTTGGCATCAAGGGCCATGCGGTAGGCTGCGACCACATTATGCACGTATTCGGCGCTCTTCATGCGGCCTTCTATTTTAAGGCTGATGATGCCGGCGTCAATCAACTGGGGCAGCAGGTCAATCGCTGACAGGTCGTTGGTCGAAAAATAGTAGCCTTGCTGCTGGCGTTGTTGATGCTGACGGCGGCAAGGCTGGGTACAGCGACCACGGTTGCCGCTCATGCCGCCAAGAAAGGAGGAAAAATAGCACTGCCCCGAAAAGGAGAAGCACAGGGCACCGTGAATAAAATGTTCCAGTTCCAGGGATGTGTGCCGCCGAATCTCCGCAATTTCGGCCAGGGTCAGCTCGCGGGCCAGCACCGCGCGGGTGAAGCCCATCTTTTCCAGCATGCGCACGCCGGCGCTGTTATGCACCGTCATTTGGGTTGAGGCATGCAATTCCAGCTGCGGAAAATGTCGGCGTGCCAACTGCCAAACGGCCAGATCCTGAATTATCAGGGCGTCAACCCCGATCTGCTCCAGGGTGGCCAGGGTTTCTATCAGTTGAGGCAGCTCAGTTTCTTTGATCAAGGTATTGAGGGTGACATAAAGGCGGCGCTTTTCAAGGCGCACATAACGCTGCATCAACTCCAGGTCGCTGAAAGTAAAATTGTGGGCCTTGGCGCGGGCCGAAAAGTTTTTCAGCCCCACATAAACGGCGTCGGCTCCCGCCTGCATCGCGGCAAAAAAGGCTTCCAGACTGCCTGCGGGTGCCAGCAGCTCAGCGCCGGGCGAATTTATCTTTGCTTTCTTCAATTCGACTTGCCATCCAGCATGGCTTCAACCTGCTTCAAGTTCGAACCGGAAACGAAGCGCCCGTTGACCCAATAATTGGGAGTGCTGCGAATGCCCAAGTGTCGCCCCAGCTGTTGATGGAGCGCCAGGAGTCCATTATCTTGAAATTCGGGCAGGGGCTGCTGATCGTAGGCGCCTCCCATGACATCTTCATAGGCCGCAACCCGGTTTTTGGCCGAGAGCACAAACGCCGCCTTTTTCACCGCGTCGGGATGAATATTTAACGGGAAGAAGAACACATATCGGGTGACATCACTGCGCCCGGCAAAAAAAGCCGAGCCCTCGCGACAGTAGGGACAATCGGGATCGACCACTTCAATCACCTGCTTGGGCCCCTGGCCAATCACCAGCGCCTGATCCAGCGGAAACTGGGTGGCTTTGGCTGTCATGACCTCGGCTTTAGCCTCACGGGTCAGGTTTTTGCCGTCCTTGGTCCAAATTTCACCCGTGAACAGATATCCTTTGGCGGGCAAATAATAGACAATTTCGCTCTGCTCAACCACCACCTGGTAGATTCCCTCAATGGGGCCGGGGCTGAGGCGCTGAAAATTCAGGGTGGGATAATCGTGGCGCAGGGTTGCGGCAATATCGGGTTCAGCCGCCCTTGCTGCGAGGGGGAACAGCACAGCGGTGCATAAAAAAAAGGCCAGCATGGCAGCCCGGTTGGCGATGATTTTCATAGGGTCAAGGCTTTCTTTCAGGGTTAAAGGTCAATTTTTCGATTATCATAGCGCAGCCGGCAAGCTGACGGAAGGGCTGCTGCGCAATTCGCATTATGGCTCCAGCATCCGCCACTCCCCACAGAAAAACACTCCCACAGGAAAGAGGCAAGTTCCCTTTGTTCTCAATGGTTGAGGGGGCAGCCTCTATTTGTGGGAGCGGCCTGTAAATTGTGGGAGCGGCTTTCAGCCGCGATTAATTATCCCCCAAACTTCAAACTTTCCCCCTATTGGGATGCTGTTTGGGGCCATTGATCGTGGCTGGAAAGCCACTCCCACAGAAAGCCATACCCACAGGAGGTCGCTCTCACGACCGCCACACAATGGAAGATGATTGTCTTTTTGTGGGAGCGGCCTCCCGGCCGCGATGATTTAACGTTAAAAGGTCGACAGATCACGCACGTATGACCGCAGCCCAAGCAAGAATTGGCTGATTGTTAATTCAATTTACAAATAGTCATGACAAGGGTCATGATTTCATCGGTGTCCACCAGGCTAACAGATAGAAAAGCAGAATCTTCCAAGCGCCCTCGCTTTTTGTGATTTGATCCTGCAATTGACAGCTGTTGGGGCAAACGCTTATCTTGCGCCATGCTCTGGTTGTCGTTTCAGCTCCCCTGCATTTCTTGTTGGAAGCATTTTTTATGTCCTTTACGAATCTTGGCCTGCGGGCCGAATTACTCGGGCAAATTGCGCGCCAGGGGTTCCTTCGCCCTACGCCCATTCAGAGCCGGGCGATTCCGGTTGTTTTTGCCGGTGGCGACCTGCTGGCGAAAGCCCAGACCGGCACTGGTAAGACTGCGGCATTTGCCCTGCCCCTTGTGCAGATGCTGGCTGAAAAACCCCCTGCGGCCAAGCAGCGTGCACCGCGTGCTCTGGTGTTGGTCCCGACACGCGAACTGGCGGCCCAGGTCAGTCAGCAGATGCAGACCTACGGACGTTGCCTGGGGTTGCGTTCAACCATGCTCTACGGTGGGGTGAATATTCAGGCCCAGATTGAACGTTTGCACCGTGGCGTCGATATTGTCGTCGCAACGCCGGGACGTCTGCTTGATCACGCTGAACGTGGCACCATCTCACTGAACCGGGTGGAAATTCTGGTGCTGGACGAAGCCGATCGCATGCTTGATCTGGGTTTTATTGATGACATTCTCAAGGTGGCGGAGTATCTGCCCGCGACGCGCCAGACCCTGCTCTTTTCGGCCACCTATTCAGCGAATATCAAAAAACTGGCCGCTGAACTGTTGCATCAGCCTCAGCGGGTTGAGGTTGCGGGTAAAACCCTGGCGGCCGATGAAGTGACCCAGCAGGTTTACGCGGTGGAACGCAGTCGTAAACGTGATGTCCTCTCGCATCTGCTGCGTAAAAACGACTGGCCCCAGGTGCTGGTATTTACCCGCACCCGCTACAGCGCCGACAAACTCACCGCCGAATTACAATTCGATGGCCTGCAAGCAGCGGCCCTGCATAGCAACAAAAGCCAATCGCTACGCACCCGCACGCTGACGGAATTTAAACGCGGTGAATTGCGGGTGCTGGTGGCAACCGATGTTGCCGCTCGCGGCCTGGATATTCAAAGCCTGCCCTGCGTGATTAATTACGAACTGCCCCAGGTGGCGGAAGATTATGTCCATCGGATCGGGCGTACCGGGCGGGCCGGAGCCAGTGGCCTGGCGATTTCTCTGGTGGGTTCCACCGAACTGTCGCGCCTTACGGCGATTGAAAAGCTGCTGAAATCCGCCCTGAAACGCGAAACCCTGGAAGATATGCCGCATATTCCCATGAAACGCGGCACCATGGCCAAGGCGCGCACAACAAAACCGGGAGCGTCAAGGGCCAAAAAAACTGTTGAAAAAGCCCCTAAAGAGCCCACAAAACCGAAACGCACGCAGAAATCACAAAAAAGAAGAACTCTCGCCGCGAAAAAGGCGGCACCCCAAACGGCGGTAAAAACCGGGCGGCGCGGTGCCCGGTCTACTTGAAAGATAGCGCCACAAGCAGGAGGGTGTATGAATCTGAACAAGGCCCAAATTAAGGCTGGGTGCAAAGAGCTGTTGCATGACTTTGACGGACTGATTTCCTTTGCCTGGGACGGCGGCTTCAATGCCCTGCTGGCCGAATTTCCAGCCCGTAAGCAGGATGACGTGCGTAACGTGCTTACGCGGCATCTTAACCTGACCTGGGACCGCAAATCCATGCGCAGCGCACCCGCTATCCTCAAGGAAAGCGCTGGCGAGCTGGGCGATCTGCGCAATAACCAGTTGCTGTTTACGACGGATCCCGCCGCGAGTCTGCTGATTTTCGCCGCCTGGTGGCCCTGGGGTAATGGTGAACGAGTATCGGTACGCATTGCCGCGCCCGCGGCTGAAAGCGCCCCGGCTGAAGAGACCGGTATTATAGCGAAATTGAAGGGTTTCTTTGCCTGACAGCGAAAAGCGCCACATTCAGGTGCCTGTGTCCGGTGAAACTGTGAAAATAGGATCTGATTCGTATCAATCTTCCGCTCTGGTTCTGTGATGTTCAGCGGTCATGCCCGCGAAGGCGGGTATCCAGAGGTTTTGTCCCTATTCCTGGACTCCCGCCTTCGCGGGAGTGACGTGTTTTCGGCTCTGGCGGAAGATTAGTGCTAATCAGGAAATAGGATGACGTTTCAAAGACGGGCACCACCACTGGTGAGTTTTGCGGCGCCATCAACTTAGTTTTTTACTTCTGTCGGGCTTGCCCCTATAATCCCGCCCCATGCATACGCGCTTTTCTATAGAGACCCGCCTGCAATTGCAGGCGGCCATTGTTGCTGCCGGCGGAAATGAGGTTTTCGGCGTCGGGCAAACGGATGCCAATCGGCGCATTATTGTGCTTGATATTCTGGCGCGCGGTTCACAGCAGGCGGTGCCGGCGATTTTGCAGCATTGCCACTATGGTGATGTTGTTATCCACAACCACCCCTCGGGGGAGCTGGCGCCATCGGCGGCGGATCTCCAGATTGCGGGCGCTATCGCTAGTCTCGGGGTGGGTTTTTATATTGTGGATAACTCTGTTGATGAAACTTATGCCGTGGTTGAGCCTTTTGACCCTCAGGATGAAAAACCCCTGGATTTAGCCCAGGTTGAAGGCATTCTTGGCCCCCAGGGCGCTATTGCCCGCCAGATGCAGCAGTATGAGGAACGCCCCGAGCAATTGCGGATGGCATTCTGTGTTACCGAGGCTTTTAATCGCGGGCGCCTGGCGGTTATCGAGGCCGGGACCGGCACTGGCAAAAGTCTGGCTTATCTGGTTCCGGCATTGCTCTGGGCCCTGAGCAATGGGGAACGGGTGGTGGTTTCGACCAACACTATCAACTTGCAACACCAGTTAATCAGCAAAGATCTGCCTTTGCTGCACCGCGCCACCGGGCTGGATTTTCGCGCGGTGCTGGTTAAGGGGCGCGGCAATTATCTCTGCCTGCGGCGCAGCTATGAAGCCAGTCACGAACCGGGCTTCTTTGCCAGTCGCGAAGAGAGCGAAATGCAGCAAATTGTCGACTGGGCGGCGACTACCACCGATGGCTCCCGCGATGATCTGGCTTTCCAACCCCTGCCCGCGGTCTGGGAAGAAGTCTGTTGCGAGGCCGATCAGTGCAGCCGGGTGCGCTGCCGCGAATACGCGCGCTGCTTTTTTCACAAGGCCCGCCGCCAGGCCGCCCAGGCCAACCTGCTGGTGGTCAATCATGCTCTGCTGTTGTCCGATCTGGCCCTGCGGCAGCAGAGCGACAACTACAACGCCACCGCGGTGTTGCCGCCCTATGGGCGCGTAGTGATCGACGAGGCGCATCATCTGGAAAATGTCGCCACCAGCTACTTTTCCGGGCGGGTCAACCGCTTCAGCTTCAGCCGCGTTCTTAATCGTCTCAGCCATGCGCAAAAACCCGACAAGGGCCTGCTGCCACGGTTTATGACTCAGCTGGGCAATGAACTGCCCGCCAGTTATGATGAGCTTTACCGCAAGCTTCACGCCACCAGCGACGCCCTTCAGCAGGCGCGCCACCAGTTATTTTCTCAGGCTCCCGAGACCCTTGAACAGGTCGGCATCAAACTTTCGGGTGTTCTCGGCCAGACTGTCAGCGAAAAGCAGGAAATTCGCCATCGCCTCAAGGCCGATTTTTTACGCAGTAATGATTGGGCCGAAATTGTCGATCTCATCAAGCCCTTGCGTCAGCAGAGCAAAGCCCTGGCGCGGCAATTGGAAAAACTCCTCAAGCAGGCCGAAGATCTGCCTGAGGAGGTCGCCGACAAACTGGCCTCTCCGTTGGTCGACCTGGCCGGAATTATCAGTCGCCTGGTCGCGCTTAGCGCGGATCTGGGCACTTTTCTGGCGGCGGCAGGCGATCAATGCGTGTGGATAGAAGTCGCTCTTGGGCGTGTCGGCCGTTCCCGCGCCCTGGTCACCACCCTGTGCAGCGCGCCCCTGGAGGTTGCTGAAGGATTAAATCGGGCGCTTTACGAACGTTTTCGCACCATCGTCATGACCAGCGCCACCCTGAGCGTTGCCGGGCGCTTCGACTATTTTTGTGAACGCACCGGCCTGGCGCTGGCCGAACCCCACCGCCTGGATTGTCTGGTGCTCGCTTCACCTTTCGACTATGCCCGCCAATCCCTGCTGGCGGTGCCGGTTGATATGCCCGAACCGGGCAAGCCCGGCTTCAGCGAAGCTGTGGCTGATTTTTGCGAAAAGGCTTTGCTGCTTGCCGGGGGGCGCAGCTTCGTGCTCTTCACCTCTTATCAACTGCTGCGCCAGGTTCACGCCCAGATCAGCCCGATTTTGCAGGCTCACAAGCTGCATTGCCTGTTGCAGGGCGGTGAAAGCCGACATGCGCTTCTGAAACAATTTGTCGCCGACGAAACCAGCGTTCTTTTTGGCACCGATTCTTTCTGGGAAGGGGTCGATGTGCCGGGGCGTGCCCTCGAACAGGTCATTATCACGCGCCTGCCCTTTCGCGTGCCAACCGAGCCGGTGCTTGAAGCCCGGGCCGAAGCCCTTGAAGCGCGTGGCCAGGATCCCTTTATGAAATACACCGTGCCCCAGGCCGTGATCCGTTTCAAACAGGGCTTTGGCCGCTTGATCCGACATCGCAATGATCGCGGCGTGGTGCTGATTCTTGACAGCCGTGTGGTGCGGCGTGGCTATGGGCGCACCTTTCTGCACTCGTTGCCGCAGGTGGAAAGCCTGTGTCTGCCTGCGGCTGAACTCTTGCCGCAGATCGCCCGCTTTTTCGCCGACAACCCCGAATGATTCTGCTAGAATGACAGGCTATGAAAACTGCGGGAGACTTTTTGATGCTGCGTCTGCTTGTCATTCTACTGCTGTTGCCTGGCAGCGTCTGCGCGCTGCAAGGGCGGGGTGAACCGGGCTACGAGTATCTTTCGCGCTGGGGCGACGTCAGTTTTCACCACCAGGCGCATCAGAAGCGCGGTGATTGCGCGGTCTGTCATCATCTGGGGGTCAAGATGGGACCCTGCAATAGCTGCCACGGCGTGATCGAGGGCCTGCCCCAGCATAAGGATGTGCTGCACAAAAGCTGTATCAACTGCCACTGGCAAAAAAAAGGCCCGACGGAATGCAGCGGTTGTCACAACCCCGAGCGTGTGAATGATGCGATCTATCGCGATTAGTCTCCTCTGGCTCATGTGCCTGCTGTGGTTGAGCGCCTGCGATAAAACCCCGCAGCTCATGCCCCTGAGCCAAAATGCCACTATTCTGGCCTTTGGCGATAGTTTGACTTATGGCACCGGTGCCGCTCCCGCCGACAGTTATCCGGCCCAACTCGCACAGCAACTGAACAAAAATGTCATCAATGCCGGCCTTCCCGGTGAACTCAGTAGCGCGGGGCTGAAGCGTTTGCCGCAACTGCTTGAGCAGCATCAGCCGGAACTGGTGATTCTGTGTCACGGCGGCAACGACCTTCTCAGGCGTCAAAGCCAGGAAGCCCTGCGCGACAATCTAGGTCGCATGATTGAGCTGATGCGCCAACAGGGCACCCAGGTCGTGCTGGTGGCGGTCCCGGCCCCGGGTTTGCTCATTGAGCCGCCGCAACTTTATACCGCTTTGGCCGCCGAATATGGCCTGCCCTGTCAGGCCGATATCCTCGCCGCTTTGCTCACCAGGCCCGAGCTCAAAAGTGACCTGGTTCACCTCAATGCTGCCGGTTATGCCCAGTTGGCTGAGGCTCTGGTGACTTTACTGCAAAAGGCCAAAGCGCTATAAGGGCTATCGTTTCAGGAAATTTACTGATGAAGGGATCGATATATGAAAAAAATAGTTTTGATCGTGGTGCTACTTTTGGTTTATACGGGCATTGCCGGGGCGGAGAGCGCGCCCGATTTTATTGAATTTCAGCAGGTTATCGACGATCAATGCAGTCGCTGTCACAGCCGCTCGCGGGTTGATCAGGCGATGAAAGAGCATCGCGATATGCTGGCTATTCAGCAACGCATGCTCGAACATGGCGCCGAGCTCGATACGCGTCAACGGCAGGTTCTGGGGGTCTTTTTTCGCGGTAACGGGGTCAGTCAACAGCAAGCGCCAGCGAAAAAAAATGATCCGTTGGCAGACTATCGTTCGGTGGTCGAATTGCGCTGTACCGGCTGCCACGGCATCGAAATTGTCGAACAGGCCATGCGTCAGAAGCGCGGCTTTGCCGATCTGGCCCAGTTGATGATCAAACGTGGTGCTGTGCTCAACGACAAAGACATGAAAATTATTCAGACATTTTGGGGTGAACCGCTGCGATAGTTTGCCGGGAGGGTGGTATGAGTCGCATCAAGGAGTGGCCCGAAGATGAGCGGCCGCGCGAAAAATTATTGCAGCACGGGGCCGCACATCTGAGCACCGCCGAACTGCTGGCTCTGGTGCTGCGCTGTGGTGACGCGCGCAGCGGCCAGACCGCCCTTGATCAGGCGCGTAATCTGATTAACCGTTTTGGCAATTTGCGCAAACTGGGCCATGCACGCACTGCCGAACTCTGCGAGTTCCCCGGTATCGGCCCGGCGCGCGCCGCTGAAATTCAGGCGGTACTTGAGCTGGCTAAGCGCTTTGCGGCGGACGCTATGCAACCCGGCACCCGCTATACCTGCTCGGCCGACGCCTTCAACCATTTTCACCCGCGGCTGCGCGATTACCGGCGCGAAGTTTTTATCGCGCTGCTCCTCGACAGTAAAAATTGTCTGCTGCGCGAAATCCAAATTTCCGAAGGCAGTTTGAACGCCAGCATTGTTCATCCGCGCGAAGTTTTCATGCCGGTGGTGCGAGAATCGGCGGCGGCCGTGCTCTTTGTCCACAATCACCCTTCCGGTGACCCCAGCCCTTCCCAGGAAGACATCGCCCTGACCACGCGCCTCAAACAGGCCGGTGAAATTATGGGCGTGCGCGTCCTTGACCACATTATTATCGGTGACGGCCGCTACCACAGCTTTGCTGATCTGGGGATGCTGTAACTGAGTCGAGTTTTCAGCGCTCTTTTTCCGCGATTTCAAGCAGTTCAAAATCGATGCGGCGGCGCCAGAGTTCGACTTGCTTAACTCTCACCCTCACGCGCATGCCGATGCGAAAGCGGCGGCGGCGACGCTGACCGAGGAGGCTGAGGGTGGTTGGATCGAAGTGGTAAAAATCGTCGGTCAGGCTGCGCAGGGGCACCAGACCCTCAACAAACATCTCATCCAGTTCAACAAAAAAACCAAATTCTGCTACCGAAGAAATCACGCCCTCCGCTTCCACGCCAATTTTGCCGGCCATAATCTGACAGCGCCGCAGTTCCACCAGATCGCGCTCGGCCTGCATGGCCCGGCGTTCTTTGGTGGAACACTCTTGGCCCAGGCTTTCCAGTTCGGCGAAGGAATAACCGGCAGACTTTGCCTGACCGGTGAGGGCCAACTTGAGAATGTGATGCACCACCAGGTCGGGATACCGGCGGATGGGCGAAGTAAAGTGACAATAATGATCCGCCGCCAGGCCGAAATGCCCCTGATTTTCGGGGGTGTAGCAGGCCTGTTGCAAGCTGCGCAACAGCTGTTGATTGATCAGGCGCGCTTCCGGGCGCTCGGCGGCATCGACCAGCAGTTGTTGCAGCGCAAACTGCGGCTGTTTGCCCAGCACCAAACCCAGGCCACATTCGGCGGCGAGTTGTTGCAGCTCCTGGAGTTTGAGCGGATCGGGCGCGGCGTGAATACGATAGAGCAGGGGCCAATGTTTATTGGTTAAAAAACGCGCCACCGCTTCGTTGGCGGCCAGCATAAATTCTTCGATCAGCCGATGGGCCTGGTTGCGTTCGGCCTTGTGCAGGCCGACGGGCTTGCCCTGTTCATCGAGGAGCACCTCGACCTCGGGAATGTCGAGATCAAGACTGCCCCGCGCCTGACGCATAGCGGTCAGACTCTGTGCCAGTTCGTTCATGGCCTGAAGTTGCGCGACCAATTCTGAATCCAGCTCCGTTTGTTGCGGATGGTCGAGAGCCTCGGCCACCTGGGTATAGGTTAAACGGGCGCGGCTGCACATAACCGCCGGGTAAAATTTCGTTTCAAGGGGCCGGCCGGTGGGATCAAAGAGCAATTCGGCCGCCATCACCAGCCGATCCTGCTGCGGATTGAGGGAACAAATGCCGTTGCTGAGGGCTTCGGGCAGCATAGGCAGGCAAAAACCGGGAAAGTAGACACTGGTGCCGCGTTCGCGCGCGTCCTGGTCCAGACTGCTGCCAATGGTTACATACTGAGAGACATCGGCAATGCACACCCACAACCGATAATTGTCGGCATCCTTGCGTAGGGCGACTGCGTCGTCGAAATCTTTGGCGGTTTCACCATCAATGGTCACCAGGGACAGTTCGCGCAGATCGACGCGTTTGGAAACTTCTTGCGGATCAACCTCCTGAGCCAGGAGCTCAGCTTCACGCAATGCCGCTGAACTGAACTTGTGGGGCAAATCCTGCTGACGAATGACGGTTTCAATATCCACCTGAGGGTCGTTGGCCGCACCCAGAACCTCGCTAATGCGCCCGCGGGCGGCAAATTCGCCATGGGGGAAATCTTCGATTTCGACTTCAACCAGATCGCCGGGGTTGATCTTTGCCCCCAGCCCAACCTGCACCGCCGCGCCAAGCTTTTTGTCCAGAGGCCAGACTTCGGCCCGCTGGCCGCGCAGCCTGTAGCTACCGATCAGACGCTGGTGAGCGCGGTGCAGAATTTCGACAATGCGTCCGTAAGGACGTGAATCCCGCGCTGATGCGCGCAGCCGAACGCGCACCCGATCACCATCCATGGCGGTATCCACATGGCGCGCCGGAATGAACAGATCTTCCGTCTGATTGTCGTCGAATCTGACAAAACCATAGCCCTGGGCCGCAAGAGAAAAAATTCCTTCGAGATCGCGCTCCGGCTCTGGCCGGGGCACCAAGCGGTAGCGCCCCCGTTTCTGCTGGATTTGGCCGCTTTTCTCCAGCTGAAGCAGAATGCGGGTCACCTGCTTACGCTCACCGCCGCGCAAATTCAGCTGGGTAGCAATTTCGCGCCGGTCGAGGGCACGCGGCCGAAGGGCTTCAAGCAGCGCGATAATTTTTGCTTCGATCACTGGTCTGATTTCCCCGTTTATTTGAGGTTGAAGGCTTGAGCTAGCTGGATGCAAAGACGATTTTCAACTTCGTCCATCAGTGGTGACAAACCGGCGGCAGTGGACATTTTCAGACACTGACGCAAGCTGGTGCTGGCCGTGGGAACAAATTGCCGCGGGTTGCCGCACAGCTGGTAAAAATGGTTGAGTTGCGCGCTGGCGTCAGCCAGATTTAAATCGACCAGCAGACAGGCGTGACACAAGACGGCAGGATTGCGGGCCGTCCCCGCCCAGCGCTGGGCGGTGCCCACCAGTTTGCGCCCGTTAACTTGAAGATTATAGCGTCCATCACAGAAAGATCCAGGCACTTCGCCGGTTTCAGCCTGTAAACCGTAAGTGCGCAGAAAATCACTTAGCAGCTGACAGAGGAGCAAAAAGCCATCTTCGAGCCGCCAATGCTGCGGACGCGGATAAATAAGTGACAGATTCAGCATCCCCGGCCCCTGGGGGACACCGGAGCCGCCGGAGCTGCGGATCACCACGGGCCAGCCGCGTGCGGCAAGAATTTCTGCGGCCCGCGCAAAACCCGGCATCCGCGCCTCGCGGCGCGTCACCACCAGACATTGGGGTGCGCGGCTGACGCAAATAAGCGGCCCGCAATCGTGGTCCAGAACCTGTTGCAGTAGCCCTTGCTCTGCGGCGATCCAGTCAAGGGGATCAGCTAAAAAATCCGGGCGCAGCATCTGCCACTGCGCCGTGAACTTCAGCTGGGGAAAGAATGGGTAAATGGAACCCGCTGTCATGAATAATTTCACTCCCTCATTTTTCCCTTTGCATCTAAAGACCATCGCTGCAAGGATGACCGCGAAAAGTTCCTGCCCCCGCGCTCAAAGTGCAGATTTCTCACGTTAGATGCCTGCATGCTTGCCGTCAAGTTTAAGCTGATTCCCGTCGGCATTTTCACCTCCCCGATGGATTCTGTCGGCAACCCAGACTGTCCCTCCTGAAAAACCTGGATTCCGGCTAAAATCATGCCGGAATGACACTGTAGGAGTCGCCATCATGCGCGATTTTCGCGGGCAAAGCCGCTCCCACAAAAAAGGGCCGAGGTTGCCGACCCGTCAAATCGCCGTAGCACAAAGCCCAATAGCGTGTGACCGTTTTCTGTCGAACCCCTAAATTCTTAACCGTTTTCTGCCATTCTGTCGGCTTTGACGCGGCGAAAGGGGTTTCTAACGATCTGGCACTTTTATTGCTCAATCTCTTTCCTGCAAGTGGCGCCAGCTGTCGGCGTTTTGGTGTGACTTTTCATTTGCACAAAAGTGCTACGAAATATATATTCATCACATTTTCCGCGATTTTTCACTGACTGCGTAAGGAACCTTTCCCATGCATATGGCGGACGCATTACTTTCCCCGGCTGTTGGTGGCACCCTCTGGGCCGCCACGGCGACAAGCATTGCCTATTGCTCACGCAAGGTCAAAGATGATCTCGATGACAGTACAGTTCCCCTGATGGGAGTGTTGGCGGCTTTTATCTTTGCCGCTCAGATGATTAATTTCACCATTCCGGCCACTGGTTCCAGCGGTCACCTTGGTGGCGGCATGATTCTGGCGATTCTCCTCGGTCCCTACGCGGCTTTTTTGGCTATGGCGTCGGTGCTGACGGTGCAGGCGCTCTTTTTCGCCGATGGCGGCCTGCTGGCTCTGGGGTGCAATATTTTCAATCTGGGGATTTTCCCCTGTTTTATTGCATATCCTTTGATCTACAAACCCCTGGTTGGTAAAAATCCGAGCGAAAGACGCATCTTCCTTGGCGCCCTGCTGGCGGCGGTGGTGGGGCTGCAATTCGGGGCCTTTGGCGTTGTGCTTGAAACGGTGGCATCCGGAGTTTCCGCGCTGCCTTTTGCCACCTTCGTCGCCCTGATGCTGCCCATTCATCTGGCGATTGGTGTGGTCGAGGGGCTGGTAACCTCAGCGGTCGTGCTTTTTGTCTGGAAGGCCCGTCCCGAAATTCTTTGCTATGCGGCAAAGGCTCAACCTCTGGCGGAATTTTCCTTAAAGAAAGTCGTGCTGGGGTTTGGCGTTGCAACCCTCCTCACCGGAGGTGTCCTTTCCTGGTTTGCCTCGGCCCGCCCCGATGGGCTGGAATGGGCGATGATGGGCGTCACCGGTAGCGAAGAGCTTGAAGCGCAGGATCAAGGCGTCCATGGAGTGCTGGCGCATTTGCAGGAAAAGCTCGCGTTTCTGCCCGATTACCGTTTTGCCAATGCACCTCAAGAAGCGGCGGCCGAGAAGCGCCCGGCGCAAGCCTGGCCGACGGTTGACGCGGGAAGCTCCCTTTCTGGTCTGGTGGGCGGAAGTTTAACTCTGGCCTTGGCGGCCCTGATTGGGCTGTTGATCAAGCGCCGCAACCGCGCACAAACAACCTGAGCGTTCCTTTTGGCTCTGTGCCCTTCCGGTGTCCGCCGCGTCTTAGCGTCGCAACTGCCGCCGGGGGCTTTTAGGTTCTGATCTCATGTCGCGCATAGATTCCGCCTTTTTCGAGATAGGTTCTCTCGATACCCTTGCCGTACTCGACACGCCTCTGCACCGTCTTGATCCCCGGGCTAAAGTCATCACCACCCTGGTTTTTATCCTTTGTGTCGTCTCGTTTGAAAAGTATCAGCTCTCGGCGTTGCTGCCGTTTTTTATCTTTCCTCTGGTGCTGGTCGGTAGCGGGCGTCTGCCCGGCATTTTTTTACTGAAAAAATTACTTTTGATCGCGCCCTTTGCCTTTTTTATCGGGATTTTTAATCCCTTTTTTGATCGCGAGATTCTTTTTTACCTGGGCTCGGTCGGAATTTCCGGTGGCTGGGTTTCCTTTGCTTCTATTTTGCTCCGTTTTACCTTGACGGTCAGCGCGACGCTGATTCTGATTGCGACCACCGGCTTCAGTGGCGTGTGCATGGCTCTGGAAAAAATTGGGGCGCCGCGGGTTTTTACCATCCAACTGTTATTTCTCTATCGCTACCTGTTTGTGCTGGTCGACGAAGCTCAGCGGCTGGTGCGCGCCCGTGCCCTGCGTTCTTTCAAGGGCCGTGGCACCGGCATGGCGGTTTTCGGGCAGATTGTCGGCCAGCTTTTGTTGCGCACCATTGATCGTGCCCAGCGCATTCATCTGGCCATGCGTTGCCGGGGCTTTACCGGCGAAATTCGTCAGCTGCGCAAAATTCATTTTGGTCACGCCGAATTGTTGTTCACTTTGGGCTGGTCGGGACTATTTGTCGCCCTGCGCTGCTGGAACCTGCCCGAAATGCTCGGGGCCTTTTTGCTGGAGCTTGCCCGATGAGTCATCATATTGTTGAAGTTCAGGATTTGCGCTATACCTATCCCGACGGAACCGCGGCCATTCGGGGTATCAGTTTTCGTCTTACCCATGGCGAGTCAGTGGCGATTGTCGGTGCGAACGGCGCGGGGAAATCGACATTGCTGATGCACCTGAATGGGTATTTAACTCCGCAGCAGGGTGTGGTCAGCATTGGCCATGTGCCCTTGACGAAGGCGACCCTTGATACGCTGCGGCGCACGGTGGGGATGGTTTTTCAAGACCCCGATGACCAGCTGTTTATGCCGACGGTCTTTGATGATGTGGCTTTCGGCCCCCTGAACCTGGGTTTACCCCCGGACATGGTCAAAACCCGGGTTACTCAAGCCTTGGAACGGGTTGATGCCCTGCACCTGAAAGATCGACCACCCTACAAGCTGTCGGGGGGCGAAAAACGCGCCGTCGCCATTGCCGCGGTGCTCTCCATGGCCCCGGATGTGCTGGTGATGGACGAACCGACCACCGGCCTTGACCCCCATGGTCGCCGTCTGCTGATTGAGCAACTTGCCGGTTTTGAACATACGAAAATTATCGCCACGCATGATCTGGACATGGTGCTTGATCTGTGCCGACGAACCATTGTGATCCACGCCGGTCAGGTCGTCGCCGATGGTCCGACCGGCGAAATTTTCGACAACGGCCCGCTGCTTGAAAATTGTCACCTGGAAAAACCCCTGCGCATGCAAGGTTGCCCGGTTTGCAGCGCTCGTACCCTGTAACCCAGAGGATTTCGAAAGATGCCGCAGGGATTTTTCGTGTCAGTAAGGCATGATGATCACGGCCTTGCCAGAGCTAAACAGCGATCTTCACACCGCAGTTGACGTGGAAAATAACCAGCAAGATGCGAAAGATTATGGGTTATAGGGTACGAGACAATAGCTGGAATTCCCGTCTGATTTCATCCCCTGTTCAGGCCGAAGGATAAAAACCTATGGATCCCTCTCTCTGGCAAATCCCGGTGCTTTTTGGTGTCGGAGTGGTCGCGGGCATTCTCAATGTGCTGGCCGGTGGTGGATCTTTATTGACTCTGCCGCTGCTGATCTTTATGGGGTTGCCCTCGGCCATGGCCAACGGCACCAACCGCATTGCGATTTTTTGTCAGAATCTTTTCGCGATTCGCGGCTTCCGCCAGCGCGGCATGCTGCCCATGAATCTGGCCCTGTTGTGCACCCCGCCCGCGCTTCTCGGCAGCTGGTGGGGGGCCAACCTGGCCATCAGCCTCGATGATCAGCTATTCAAACGGCTGCTGGCGCTGATTATGCTGGGGGTCTTGATTTTTACCGCCCTTGATCCCATGAAGCGTTTTCGTCGGCAGGAAAGGGAATTCAGTCTGCGGCGCAAACTGGTGCTGGTGGTCAGCTTTTTCGGGGTGGGTGTTTACGGAGGGTTCGTGCAGGCTGGCGTCGGTTTTCTCGTGATCACCGCCCTGCTCGCTCACGGGCTTGATCTGGTGAGGATTAACGCCATCAAGGTCTTTGTGATTTTTGCCTACACCTTTATTGCCCTGGGAGTTTTTATTTATCACGATCAGATCAACTATGGGCTCGGCTTTGCCCTGGCGGCAGGGAATTCCCTCGGTGGAATGCTGGGCCCGAAACTGGCGGTTGACAAAGGCCACGACTGGATCAAAAAGGTTGTGACCATTACGGTGGCCGTCTTTGCCCTGAAGCTGCTGTTTTTCCCCTGAAACTCAAGGCGGCGACGGTTGACGGCCATTGGTGCCCCACGTATGATAAACATCTGTCTTACTTGATTTCGAAAGGATTTTGCGGCCATGGCCGTTTTACCTATTTTACATTATCCCGATCCGCAGCTGAAAAAGTTATCTCAGGTTGTGGAACACTTTGACGACGAGCTGCGCCAGCTGGCCAATGATATGGTGGAAACCATGTATGACGCGCCGGGCGTCGGTCTGGCGGCCCCCCAGGTGGGTGAATTGAAACGTTTAATTGTGATCGACTGCGCGGGCAAGGAAGAGCCGCCCGACCTGTTGATTGCCGTCAATCCGGAAATTCAGGCTCAAGCGGGCGAATCCTGCGAAGAAGAAGGTTGTCTGTCGGTTCCGGGCTATTACGCGGCAGTGAAGCGCTTCAACCGGGTCGTGCTGAAGTATCAGGATCTCGACGGCCAGGCACGGCAGCGGGAAGCCGAGGGCCTGCTGGCGGTGGCCATTCAGCACGAAATTGACCATTTGCAGGGCATTCTTTTTGTCGATCATCTCTCACCCTTGAAAAGATCGATCTTCCGCAAAAAATATCTGAAACAACAACAGCAGAAAGTAGAAGCATGACCGCACAAGAAATTCGCACCGTCTTCATGGGCACGCCCGAATTTGCCCTTGACAGCCTGCGCGGCCTGATGGAAGCCGAGGTACAGCTGGTCGGGGTTTACACCCAGCCCGATCGACCCAAGGGGCGCGGCAACAAATTGACGCCGTCGCCGGTGAAGCAACTGGCCCTTGCGCAGGGAATCCCGGTTTATCAGCCCCTGAAACTGCGTGACCCCCAGGCGGTTGCTGAGCTAAGGGCGCTTAATCCCGATTTGATTGTGGTCGTGGCCTATGGCCAGATTCTGCCCAAGGCGGTGCTTGCTCTTCCGCAGTATGGCTGCATCAATGTCCATGCCTCCCTGTTGCCGAAATACCGTGGGGCAGCACCGATCAACAAGGCGATTATCGACGGCGAAGTGGAAACCGGCGTGACCACCATGCTGATGGATGTTGGTCTGGATACCGGCGATATGCTGATAAAACGCAGTCTGGCGATCGGACCTGACGAAACCGCCGGACAACTGCACGATCGCCTGGCCCCCCTGGGGCGCGAAGCGCTGGAAGAAACCTTGCGTCGGCTGTGCTCCGGTACCCTGGTGGCCGAAAAGCAGGACGACCGCCAAAGCTGTTATGCTGCGATGATGAAGAAAGACGATGGCCGGGTCGATTGGACTCTACCGGCCCGGCAGATTCACAATCTGGTGCGTGGTCTCGATCCCTGGCCCGGGGCTTATACCTGCCTCAATGGCGAAACCCTCAAAATTGCTGCAACCACCGTCGAAAACGGCCAGGGCCCTGCCGGAACCCTGGTTGGAGCCAGTGCACAGGGGGTTGATGTCGCCTGCGGTGAGGGGGTGCTGCGGATTGGTGAATTGCAGTTGCCGGGGAAACGCCGCATGGCTGCCAGCGATTTTTTGCGCGGCCACCAGCTGGCCCGTGGCACGCGCCTGGGAGACTAATTCTCGCTCATGACGAACAGCGAACATAGGCAACAGCCGCGCAAGCGGCTGTTTATTCTGCTGTTGGGCGCGGCTGGATCCCTGGTGCTGGGGCTGGCCTTCCTGCTCTGGTGGGTACCCAGCGTCGGGCTGGAAAATATTCATCCCGCTCTGCCGCTGGTCTTCGGGGCGATCCTGGCGGTGCTGGCGGTGGCCATTGTCGGTGGCTTGGGGTTGCTGATTCTCACTTTGCTCACCGGACATGATCTCTTTTTGCTCCAACCCCTGCGCGCCCTGGTGGTAAGGTATCTCTTTCCGGGGATCATTTCCCTCGGGCGGTTGCTGGGCATTGAGCGCGACCTGCTGCAGCAATCCTTTATCGCCCTGAACAACCAGTTAGTGCATACGCGCAAATTACGCGTGCCCGCCGCGCGCACCCTGATTCTGCTGCCCCATTGCATTCAAATGTTCGATTGTGCCATCAAAATTACCGGTGATGTGGAAAAATGCGTGCGCTGCGGTCAATGTGATATCAGCGGGCTGCTGGGACTGGCGCAGAAATTCGGCATTGAAATGGCCGTTGCTACCGGCGGCACTCTGGCGCGCAAGATTATCGTTGAAAAACGCCCGAAATTGATCGTCGCAGTCGCGTGTGAGCGCGACCTGACCTCGGGAATCCGCGACGCTTACCCCTTGCCGGTGATCGGTATTTTGAACAAACGCCCCAACGGACCCTGTTTCAATACCCAGGTGTTGTTGCCTGAGGTGGAGCAGGCGTTAAATGAATACGTAGTTCCTGAACCAAAAAAGGCTGACGAGGTAAAAAAATGAATACGGCAAAGACCATCTTGTTAATGACGCTGCTGACCCTGGTGCTGGTTATCGCCGGCGGGACACTGGGTGGCCAGGGAGGTGCGCTAGTTGCCCTGATCGCGGCCGGGGCGATGAATTTTGGTTCCTACTGGTTTTCCGACCGGTTGGTGGTCAAAATGTATCGCGGCCAACAGGTGACTTCGGGCCCCCTGTACCAGGTGGTCGCCGAGTTGTGTCAGCGCAATCGCTTGCCGATGCCGAAAGTTTACCTGCTGCCGCAGCAGGCACCGAACGCTTTTGCTACCGGCCGTAATCCTGAGCATGCGGTGGTCGCCGCGACCGAAGGGATTTTGCAGATTCTCTCACGCGAGGAACTGAGCGGGGTCATGGCTCACGAACTGGGCCATGTGCAGAATCGCGATATCCTCATCGGTTCCATTGCCGCGACCTTCGCCGGTGCCATTACCTGGCTGGCCCACATGGCCCAGTGGTCCATGTTCTTTGGCGGGCGCGACGATGAAGACAGCAACCCCCTGGCCATGATTGTGCTGATGATTCTCGGCCCCATTGCCGCCATGCTGGTGCAGATGGCCATTTCTCGTTCGCGTGAATATATCGCCGATGCCAGTGGCGCCGCCTATTGTGGCAATCCACAGTTTCTCGCCAGTGCTCTGCGTAAACTTGAAACGGCCAATCGTCAGGCCCCTATGGCGCAGGTCAATGAAGCCACGGCCCACATGTTTATTGTTAATCCCCTGCGTGGGGGAGGGCTCAAGACGCTCTTTTCCACCCATCCGCCCATGGATGAACGTATCCGCCGACTTGAAGGGATGGCTCTTTAATTGCTAACTGAGACCTACGGGCTTGACGCCCGGCGCGGCGCGTTTGAAATATTGCAACGGGTCGAACTGGGGGCCTATGCCGACCTGACTCTCGATACGCTGCTCAAGCGCAATCGCGGCACCGACCCGCGCGACCGAGCCCTGCTGACCGAACTGGTGTACGGCATTCTGCGTGTGCGTGGCCGCCTCGACTTCGCCCTGACCCTGGTCAGCCGCCAGCCTTTTGCTAAGTTGGAACCGGCGGTGCGCCATTTGTTGCGCATCGGGGCTTATCAGCTGCTTGAACTCGAACGCATTCCTCCCCACGCGGCGGTTCACGAAACCGTTGAGTTGGCCAAGCGCCTGGGTTTTGAGCGGGTGACAGGCTTACTCAATGGGACCTTGCGAGAACTCGCACGGCAACGCGACCACTTGCCCTGGCCAGGGCCCGAAAAGATCAGCGCTTATCTCCAGCAGGTGTGCAGCCTGCCCAAATGGCTGGCCAAAGAGTTGTTGAGTCAGTTTCCCAATGTTGAATCTCGGGCCCTGGCCGAAGCCCTGGCCCAGGCGGCCCCCTTCACTCTGCGCGTCAACAGTCTGAAAACCACAATGTCCGCTTATCAGGTGGCCCTGCAAACTGCCGGGTTTGACTTTCGACCCTGCCGCTACGCCGCCGAAGGTTTGATCATCGAAAAACGCGGCAGCGAGCCTTTGCCGGGCAACGAAGAGGGCTGGTATCAAATTCAGGATGAAGCCAGCATGTTGATTGCGCATCTGCTGGATCCGCAACCAGGGGAAAAAATTCTCGATGCCTGTGCCGCGCCGGGCGGAAAAACCACCCAGATTGCGGCTTTAACCCAGAACCAGGCACAGATCCTGGCCCTCGACAAGCATCCACAACGGGTCAATCTTCTCGAACAGGGTGCGCGCCGCAACGGTTGTCAGGGCATTGAAGCCCGTCTGTGTGACTTGGAAGAATTTCCGGCGGAGCTTGAAATCGACAGTTTCGATTGCGTGCTGGTCGATGCGCCCTGCAGCGGCCTGGGGGTGTTGCGGCGTAACCCTGAAATCCGCTGGAGCCGCCAGGCGGCTGATATGCAAAAACTCGCGGCCCTGCAACGCAAAATCCTCTTCAATGTCGCCCCCTTGGTGCGCCCCGGCGGTCGGTTGCTTTATTCGGTCTGCACCTTCAGTCGCGCCGAAACCAGCGGCGTGATGGCCGATTTTTTACAGCATCACAAAGAATTTGTCCTTGAACCTTTCGGCCCCGGTTTACCGGAAAGCTGGCAGGAGTTATTTGACGATCAGGGGGGCTTCCGCAGTTTTCCTCATCGGCATAACGGCATGGATGCATTTTTCGCTCAAAGGCTGCGGCGTAACATCTGAACAAGACAAAGGACTTCCATGATTAAAATTGCCCCCTCCATCCTGTCGGCCGATTTTTCCCGTCTGGGTGATGAAGTGCGCGCCCTTGCCGCCGGTGGCGCCGACTATGTCCATGTCGATGTCATGGACGGTCATTTTGTGCCCAATATCACCATTGGCCCCCTGGTGGTCGCGGGCCTGCGGGCGGCGACAAATCTCCCCTTTGATGTGCATCTGATGATCGAAAACCCTGATCAGTATATTCCCGAATTTGCCCGCGCCGGGGCGGACATTATCACCGTTCATCAGGAAGCGGGTGCCCACTTGCATCGCACGGTGCAGTTGATTAAAAGTCTCGGGAAAAAGGCCGGGGTTTCAATTAACCCGGCAACGCCGGTCGGCAGTTTGGAAGTCATTCTCGATGAGCTTGATCTGGCGCTGATTATGTCGGTCAACCCCGGTTTCGGCGGCCAGTCGTTCATTGACGCCTGCCTGCCGAAAATTGAGCAGCTGCGCCGCAGGATTGACCAGCGTGGCCTGGCGATTGAGCTGGAAGTAGACGGCGGGGTCAAGCTCGACAACATTGGGCGGATAGCCGCTGCCGGGGCCCATGTCTTTGTCGCGGGCAGCGCGGTCTTCGGCAGTGAAAACTATGCGGCAACCATTGCCGGGCTTAAGGTTAACGCTGCCGCGGGTTGAGGGGAAGCGCCGTCCCTCAAACCTCAGTCAAGCAGGTGCACAAAGATACGGCGCGCATCGTCAATCGGAATGGCAAAAGAGACCTGTTCTTTTTGGCCTTCGGCCCGGCGCACCTCAATCGCGACCACATTGCCACCGGCATCCAAGAGGGGGCCACCGGAATTGCCCGCTTCAAGCTGGGTGTCAATCCGCAGCAGGGGCACCCCTTGATAGTCTTCGATGCGGGTAATGGTCGTCGGCACCACTGACAGGCCGAATTCGGCTCCGTAACCCACGGCAATTGCGGCATCACCTGGGCGGAGATCGCCGGAACGTCCCAGAGGCAGGGCCCTCAGGTTTTCGGGGGCCAGGGCCAGAACCGCAATGTCGAGGCGTTCGTCTTGCAGAATAACCCGCGCCTTCTGGGGTTGCCCTTCGAGGAATTTCAGGCGAATGTCTTCGCTGCCCTCAACCACGTGCAAACTGGTCACAGCGTAGCCCCGCGTTGAAACAACGAAGCCGCTGCCGCTGCTGTTTTCGGTCAGCACCTTGAAAATTGACGGGCTGACCTGGCGAATCAGATCGGGCAGATCCAGAGCTTTGGTTGCCCTGGCCGCACCCTTGACGGTCGCAGGCGTTGTGGGGCCAGGTGGCGGCCGGACTCCACGCCGCACACTGGGCGTGCGGTTGAGCTCGTCGGAAATTTTACGTGCCGAGCGCTGCAAAAGCTCCTGTGGAAGTTCTGCCAACATCTGGCGATTCATGTCGGCCAGGGTTTCTCGCGTCAGCCGGCGAATCCATTTGACCTCCTGGGCCATTTCTTGGGCCTCGAAAAAGCTGCCGCCGATTTTTTTTTCGCTGGTGTAATTTTTCTCCAGCAGGCGTATTTTGCCCTGATCCTGGTTGATATAGTAAACCACCACCCGCCCTTCGAGCAGGGCCGTATAATGGAACATTTTTACCGGCGAGGCGAGAAAACAGCTGCCAAAGGTCGCCATGGCCGCCAGCGGACTGCCGCTGCCAAGCCCATAGGTGTAACGCAGATCAATCGACACCAGGAAAGAATCGGGTTCGCCTTCCTGGCGGAAACTTGCCTGATCTTCCGCGCGATAGCCGGGCAGAACTTTTATCTGCCCACGGATGACGGTTTTTTCAAGCCCCTCGGCCAGGGCATAGCCGAAATCTTCAGTTTCAGAGGTATAAAACTGATCGAGACTTTCCTGGTAGGAGGTTTCCCATAAGTTGGAATCATAAAGCTGCGGGTCGAGAGAGGTGCTGAGATAAGCGGGTCGGTTGATGCGTTCGTCGGCGGCTACCGAACCCGGCATCGCCATGAGAAGGGCGCACAAAAAAAGCAAATAGCCGTAGGGTGTCATTCGCGGTGCCATGAAAATTTACGCGACCTTTTTATCTGTGGGGAGTTTTTCTTATCCGGGAT
>Ga0210030_1000494_pt1 | contig 29158 bp, 18 predicted proteins | sample CryGeymeta201523_FD_183986 | JGI IMG/M metagenome (GOLD analysis project Ga0210030, IMG submission 183986) | Groundwater microbial communities from Crystal Geyser aquifers in Utah, USA - Crystal Geyser metaG 2015-23 (SPAdes) (version 2) | ecosystem: Environmental > Aquatic > Deep subsurface >...
ACTGGGACTTCATGAAGGAAAGCGACATTGAACCCAAAAAGTTCATCATGTTTACTGACGGGTATCCGGGCGGTTCTTGGGGTGATCCGGACTACGCAGATACAGTGTTTATCATCCACGGTTCAACTACTATTGAGCCCCCGTTTGGTACTTTCGCGTACTATCAAGAAGACTGATATGACTAGAATCAATCTTGTACCAGTTGAAGAACTGTGCGACCAGCATCTGCTGGCCGAGCATCGTGAGCTGAAGCGTATCCCAAACTGTCTACTAAAGGGTATACTGAAAACGGACTACCCAGACCGGCCATCAGTATTTACCCTGGGTAAGGGTCATGTCAAGTTTTTCACCAACAAGCTCGGATGGCTGTGGCGACGCTACAACCAGCTTCATGCCGAGTGTTTATCTCGTGGGTTCAACATCTCGTACCAGTTCCGCAATGCGGAGCTCGAGTTTCACGGATTCAAGCTCAACGACGATGCTTGGGCGCCTACTGCTGCGGATATTGCTGTCAGTAGAGATAGGATTCAACTTAAAATGCCACCCAAACCCAGGCATACCAAGGTCACAAATGCTCAAGCACAATGAGGTAAACCCGCTAGCAGTGCATCGTCTGCGCAGGGTGGATTTTTGCCCCGCACACTTTGTATCAATGACGGTGACAGCTAGTCTACCACCAGTATTGAACTGGCTGCATGAGAACACTGACGGGCGGTTTTATATTAACAACAGTGCGGGTGGAAACTTGACAATTGGGTTTGAAATTCATTCTGAAGCCACTTATTTTTCGCTGTTTCTACCTCAAATCATTGCCGAAGAGCTGGTAACTTACTAAAAAAATTTCTGCTGCCTATCTAGGCAAGGTAAATACTACTAACATATTTAACATTATAGGAGAGAATATGACAACTGAAACCACTTCCCCTGAGTCAACCAACGTAGCAACCCCAGCCGAAGCACCTGGACTCACCATTCAAGACCTGACTATGGTACTTCAAATTGTCCAAGTCGCTTCCTCTCGTGGTGCGTTTAAAGCTGAAGAATTGTCAGCAGTTGGTGGATTATATGACCGTGTGTTCAAGTTCTTGGACGCTGCCGGTGCATTGAAAAAACCAGAAACAGCACCAGATGACGCTGCCACAGCAGAACCAACCCCAGAAGTTACCACATCAGCAACCGCTGCCGCTTAAAGATAGGAGAACATTATGCTCAAACATATTGGGTCACACAATGACCGCAAAGTAGTAGTTTTATTTAGGCAGGTCCCAAGTGAAGATCATATGTGTTTGATCGTTTACAGTGACCTATTGCCAAGGTTAATTCACGACGAGGTGATGCGTTGCTTGGAAAGTGCGCCTGGCCAGCAAGCAGACAACCTTGCGGATGCTCTGCATCGTATTTTGATGGCTGATGGGCGCAATGCTCTTGAAGTTATTCACAAGGAAGGCTTCATGAAGAAGGTGCAAACTTCGCAAGTTATAATGACACCAACACCAGCAACAAAGATTCGTTTAGACGAATTGAACAAGCTGTTGGCTGAAATGGCACTAGGTGCTGATGCTGTTAAGCGTATGACCGAGGTTGACTCTCAGTCTGGGTTACAAAACAAGAAGCGTGACAATTCTCCCCCACCGCGCAATGTTGGCGAACCAGCTATCAAAGCAAACCCTGCTTTAGCAGTACCAGCGTTGCAAGCTGGTCCTAACGATGTATTGACTGATGAAGCTATTGCGACTCAACAGTTAGTGCAAGCTAACCGCATGCGAAATGAAGCAACATCTTTGCTAGCTGAAGCTGCTAGACTCGAGTCTGAAGCAGCATCCTTGTCGCCCGCTGCAGCTAAAAAATCAGCGAAAACTGTAAATACTGTTAGTGCTAAGAAAACTACTGTGGCTAAACCAGCTTCTGTTAAAAGTAAAAGTGCTACCATTAATTCAGTTATGAAGACTGCAGCAAAAAATGTCAACACCAAAGAAACCAAGAAAACAAAAGTCTAAAAAGATTAACGTTAGTGCTAGGCAACACTGGGAAACAATCCTTCGTTCTGTAACTAAGGAAGAAGTCCCAGTTGAAATGCTTGATTACTTAACCGTAAATCTTATTGACGGTACTAAAGTTAATGTCAACATTAAACAGTTGATAGCAGAAGGGCGTAAACCAAAGGACATTGAATCTGAGATTAACGACAGGTTATCTTCTCTTGACGCAATGGTTGAGGATGTAGATTTCTTTATTTGTATTGACTCAGTAGCCAACGTTGTCCAACCCGTAACTGACAAAATCTTAAAAAATCTGTAAACTATGAAGCAATATCTAGATACGTTGTCAAACATTTTGACAACGGGTGACGTTCGTATGGATAGAACTGGGACAGGTACTATTGGGTTGTTTGGAACGCAACAACGATATGATCTTCGTGACGGATTCCCTGCAATGACTACTAAGAAGCTTGCATGGCGGGCGGTCGTTTCTGAGTTGCTGTGGTTCATTGAAGGCAGCGGAGATGAGCGACGTTTATGCGAGATCCTACACGGCACTCGTGACACGGATAAGAAAACTATCTGGACTGGCAATGCGCAGGCCCCGTATTGGAAAGGTAATGCTAAGTTTAACGGTGACGTTGGGCGTATATATGGGGTTCAGTTTCGGCATTGGCAGACTGGTAAGAAGCATTGGATTAGTTCAAGCGAAGAAGAGCCAGTTGAGATTGATCAACTAGCTAACTTGATTGACGGAATCAAGAAAGATCCATACGGTCGCAGGCATATTTTGAGCGCGTGGAATCCTTCTGAGCTAGATCAAATGGCATTGCCACCATGTCATATTATGGCACAGTTTTATGTCAACTCTAAGAATGAACTTAGCTGCCATATGTATCAACGTTCAAATGATTTCTTCTTAGGTTGCCCGTTTAATATTGCGTCATATTCATTGCTTACCCACATGATTGCTCAAGTGTGCGGATTGGGGGTAGGAGAGTTTATTCATACAACGGGTGATGCTCACATATACAGCAACCACATTGAGCAGGTTAAAGAGCAGTTATCCCGTGAACCATTGCTGCTACCTATTCTTATAATGAATAAAGAGATAATGGATATCAACTCATTTAAAATGGATGACTTTAGTCTTGAGGGATACAAATGTCACGACGCAATCAAAGCGCCAATGGCAGTGTGAGGTGGCTAATCGTATCGTCATTAAAGAAATCGACATAGATTTCTTTAGCTTATTTCAAGCTAACCATCTTGAGCAGGCTAAAGAAGAGATGGATGAGATGGTCAGCAAGCACCATCCAGTGGGCAGATGGTGCAAAGAGCGTGGAATCAAGTTACAGCAAACGGTGCTAACTAACGAATCTAAACAGATGCACAAAGTAATACTGTATGCTACAATGACTGATGTTCAGCAAACTGAATATGCCCTAAGATTTTAACTATGAATATTTTTATAACTGGAGGGGCAGGATTTATTACTGAGCGTAAAACCACTGGATCTTCAGTCCAGTGGATGTAAGCGAACAAATCATCCTTGTTCAGCTATGTATTTGGCTATTGTTTCAGTTGATGCATCTCCTGTAGAACAAACAAAGTAACCAGATGACCAAAATATATGTTTCTCCCATTTGATGGTCTTTCTTAATTTTGTATAAAAATATTTATGACAAAGAAACAGATCAGATAAATAATAGCATGAAACAACTACTCGCATACAAATACCGGATTTACCCAACGGAAGACCAACAAGTCCTTCTGAGTAAAACCTTTGGATGTAAACGAGTGATCTTTAACCATTATTTGGTAGAGCAGCAAGTTAGATACAAAAACAAAGAAAAGAACCTGAGCAATTTTGATATCAACAAAGACATCACCCAACTAAAAGACACGAAGGTGTGGTTAAGGGAAGTAGATTCAATTGCCCTACAAATGGCAGCAGAAGACCTGTCAGTTGCTTACGATAACTTCTTCAAATCAATAACTGGTAAGAGAAAAGGGCCTAAAATATCCTTGCCAAAATTCAAAAACAAGAATTCCCGTCAGTCATACAGAACACGTGGTGTTCGCATAAATGAAGATGGATCATTACAGATTCCAAAATTGAAAGCAGTAAAAGCAGTAGTTCACAGAGAAATTCCAGTTGATTCGGTAATCAAATCAACAACTATTTCAAAGAATCCTGATGGAAGATACTACGCATCAATTTTAGTTGAAACAGAAGTATCATTACAACCAATCTCTTTAAAAGAGATTGGGTGTGACTTAGGTCTTAAGGATTTGCTCATCACAAGTGATGGGGTAAAATTCAAGAGACCAAATGATTTGCCAAACATTGTAAAAACCAAACAATTGTTGAAGGTAAATCAAAAGCAGTTTGCAAGAACTGATAAAAGCAGCAAGAATCACGAGCTCCTGCGCCTGCAGGTAGCACGTCTTTACTCGAAATTGACACGGCAGAGAAACGAATACTATCATCTGGTATCAAGATATTTGGTTGATAATTATGACTCTATCTATGTCGAAAACCTTTCAAGTAAAAATATGCTCCAAAACAGGAAGTTGAGTCGAGCAATTCATGAAGTGGCGTGGGCTACACTAACTAATATGATTTCTTACAAGTCAAACAGTGCAGGCAGAACATACCATCGAATCGATAGGTGGTATCCAAGCAGTAAAACCTGTAGTTCCTGCGATCACAAACTTGAAAAGCTGGATCTTGGAACCAGAGAATGGACTTGTCCAAATTGCGGAACCCATCATGATCGTGATATAAATGCTGCTAAGAATATCCTCCGTGTCGGTCAACTTGACTGCTACGGGGAAGCAATGAAGTCGCAAGCAACAGGCGATTTGGAAAACTCCATTGGCCCTACAGAAAATGACTAGTAAAATCGAGAGACCTGACATATGCTTGTCAGTTGGTCATAGGAGTGGGCAAGCTACACGATCTTTAGTCGTGTAGCAGTTGACCCTTCTTCTAAAACTTGTTCTTGTTGTAGCCATAAACTAGAATCTTTAGATCTATCTATAAGAGAATGGACATGCCCTAGTTGTGGTACTGTTCACGATAGAGATCTAAATGCTTCAGTAAACATTTTGAATAAAGGTCTAGATGATCTTTATAGTTTAACATCGGACGAATTAGCCGATTACAGACGTCGAGAGTCAGTAAATCCTAAAGTAGAAATACCAAAGGTAGATTCATTGAAACGTCTAGTCAGTTTTATAGATTTTTATAAAACGGCATAATTATTAGAATACGCGCTCGCATAAGGGGCTGCCGCAGTAGTTGTTTTGGCTATTTGCGCCGAGGTAGTAAGTTGTCGATATCCAACTGCTGTTGACGAGTTAGAAGCATTGTATACCGTTAAATTAGCCAGAGTGTTAATAGTTCCCGCTAAACTAGAGCTACGAGTGTTGCCGCCCAACGATGATGCAGAGCATACAAAGTTAATCCTGCCGCCAGCGTTGAAAAAATATCTTGCGTGTTGAGCAGATGCAAAACTAACATTGGTGTCTACGAACTGTGACGGTGCAGATGAGTATGGTGCATTAGTAGAGTTAAAAGTGTTAGCTGTTCCAGTGATAGTAGTGCCAAGGGTAGCGGCAGATGCCCTGTTAGTATATACAGAGTTAACGCTTGATTGCAGCGTGCTCAAGTATGTAACAATTGACCCAGCGGTTGGCGCTGCGATTCCAGTTCCTGAACCTGATTGGTGTGTTTTGACAGCATTGAGCTTGTTAATCAATGTTGCCCACTGTGTTGCTGTTACAATGATGCCAGGGGCTACGGCTGGGACGGCTACGACAGGCACTTGTCCGTAACCAGCATCCCCATAACCAACGCCAAGAACAGTGTTTAACTAGTTTGCTCCGTTGATAAGATTATTGTAATCTGCAGCTTGAATCAGGCCGCCTGTTGCGTATGTCATATTACATTTCCCGTATGTTTACATTTATATGACCACCGATACCACGGCTGAAATTTTAGACTCATTTTCGTCTACTTTATCCTCAAGAGCGCGTCCTAATACAGTATAAGTTGATGCTTCACCTTGTTTCGCTGCTCTGGCTACACCATTTCCTGCGCTTACTAAGCGATCGCCCTTGCTTACTGTTCCGACAACTCTAACCAAAATCCTACCTTGAAGTGCTACGGGCGGGTGGGTCATGTCAGAGCCAGCGCCATTATTCATCAAATAAGCTGGGTCTTGGCTTATAACTCCAAACACTTGATCACTTAGATCATCATTACAGATCGTTATTTCGTGTGTTCCACCAAGCATCACCACCGTTCCTGGCTCGTAGACTGTATCAGCAGCGTATCTTTCTGCCAAGTCAGCGTAGTTTGCGGTCGTCGCGTTTCCGTTAAATGTCGTAGCATACATTGATGCCCATTTTAACGAAGGTGAACCCACATTATACGTGTTATTACTAGCTGGGAGAATGTTTGTTGTTATTGTTGTTAAACCAGTGGAGGTCGAAATCTTGCTATCAACATACTGTCTAGTAGCTGCCATTAGTGGATAGCTACCAGTTGATGGGTCATTTCCAATGAATACATATCCAGCGGAACTTAAAGTAAGTGCGGTCTGCAATGTATTCCCAGAGTCTTTTACTTTAAAGATTACGTCATTTGTAGCAATATTGCTAGATAAAATAACATTAGCACCAGCACCACCTGCGGTTATAGTAAAACTTGAGTTTAAACCAGCAGTGAACACTCCCTCAACTGTGAGGTTAGTGTTCATTATTTGTGGTGCAGTTTTAGTAACATAGTTTGATGCTAACACACCGCCCAAACTTAACGAGTTAGTTGCAGTTCCCTTAAAATTGTTAGCGTAAATATCTTTAAAAGGAACTACCGCAGATCCAAAATCTCTTGTGCCAGCACCATCTGCAGTAATGATGCCAGTAATAGTGTTTGACCCAGTGCGACTTAAAATTGAGCTGGATGTTCCGCTCGTTACTGAGTTAACGTAGGAAACGGTTGCTGCTTCAGCTAACCCCAAAGATCCCTTTAGCCAAACGTTGCCCGTAGTTTTGTCAACTCTAATAGACTCAGTAGATTGTCCAAACATTTTAACTTTCAAATCTTTGCCAGCAGTCAATGAAGTTATATTTACGTTCGCGGAGTCCGACGCAACTTGTAAATCGCTTGTTAGTCCGACACCAGCCGTATTAGTAAAAGTTACAGCGCCAGCTACTGTGCCACCCAAGTTTTTGTTTAGATAATCAGTTCCGGCAACACCAGCTAAGTTAATAGCATCTGCTGCTTTGCCATTAAATATGGGAGCAGATTGCCCAGATGCAGGGACAGTAGTCAAGTTAAATCCAGGAACAATATTTAAAAACCCAGGAATAGTGTTACTCTGAAACGAATCTGGACTAATAATTGCTACTACATTGTTATCAATATAAAATTTAACGACGTGATGGTTTGAGGCATCAACAGTAGAAACCATGTCCTCAGGGTAAGCCCCAGTTTTACCAAAATTTGCCGAAGCTACAGGGCCGACAAGAGTCCACCCATCAGGATTTGGGGCAGCACTTGATTTAACAAATAACTGATTAAGAGCTGAATTCCACCATACATCACCAATAACAGGGTTTGCTGGGGCGGTTTCGCTAGTAGTTGAGCCGGCAACTGATTTCCAAACCGTGCCGTTTCTAACTTTAAGAACCTTGCTAGTGAAATCCCACCAAATTTGACCTTCCAACGGATGTGGGGGCTCAGTAGTATTTGAAAAATTTTCTAAAAGGTGAACAAAGTTTTCGTTTAGGAATAATCCGTATCCAGCATAATTTTTACCAACTAATGTAATACTAGTTGATAGTTTTGCGTCCACTGTGCCGTCAAATACAGTCTGTAATGGGGTGCCGTTTGTTTTTGTAATGTTGTAACTCATATATTTTTAATCCTGCGTATACTTATTTATCTGTCAAAAAGGTTATGACCTGCCAACCGAAATTTCAACTACTCCGTAATCTCCATCAAAGTTTTCCAATGATTTACCTAATACCGTGCCACACTCAGGACGATTGTTTACTCTAGCCCTCCCATCTTCAGCACTTACTAGCAAATCTCCTTTACAAACAGGGCCAACTACTTTAACTGGGCACCGTCCTTGAAGTGCCAATGCCACTACAAACTCGCCTTCACAATTACTATTCATTAAATGAGCTGGGTTTGTTGACACGACTCCAGCAACTGAGTGCAAATCATTGACAGTAGATTTAGTTACCTCAAACTCACCACCAAACACTAACACTGTGCCTGACTCGTATTGAAAATCTGCCACATAGTTTTCTGCTAAGTCGGCGTAGTTTGCCGTTGTTGCATTACCGTTAAATGTCGTCGCATAAACTGTACGGAAGGAGTTTGTCACTGACCCAATGTCAAGTAACGCAGATGATGTTGTTGCTATACCACCAGATGCGATAGTAATTTTGGCAAAATGTGGGTCCACTAACAACGCATACTGAGTCAAATCTTGCGCTGTGCCTGACACCACATTGTTTACTAGTGTAGAAACAAAGGCAGTTGTTGCTATTCTTGTTGAGTTGTCAGTCGTAACAGGTGTGGGTGATGTTGGTGAGCCGCTAAACGATGGACTAACCAGTGGGGCTTTGTTACTCAACGCGGTATTTACGTCGGTGCCAAAACTAGCACTATTATTAACTGCTTGGCTTAGTGCCGACAAAGTATTTAGTGTTGGGGTAGTGCCTAGCAGAGTTGATACTGCAGTATTGATATTTTGCTGGCGTGTCGTAGCTTCAATTTGAATGTTAGTATCAACATAGAGTTTAGTTACTGCTTGATTATTTGCTGTAACCGCACCACTTAAAGTAAGGCTGTTAAAGGCACCAATGCCCGACACTACTTCATCCGTCGACACCCCCTGTGAGTGTAAGAACGCTACTTTAGCACTTGGAGAACCAATGGAATATTGCCCGTTAGCGTCAAATGTTATGCTACTTGATAACGCGCTTGAGCCATCAAGTGGGTAATACTGTTGTAAAGATGTATTAAGTGAGCTGTCAACATATTGTTTAGTCGCTACTCCAAGAGAGTTAGTTGGGTTGCCAGCAACTAGTACACTCCCGTTCGCACCAACAATAGTCAACGAATCAGTAATAGTACCATTTGGCAATGTTACACTCATTACCACGTCGCGGTTGGGTACGTTTCCTACCAGCTTAACCGCGTTACTTACGACTTTGATCGTAAAATCACTAGATGCGCCAATGGTAATACCGTCATTTGACAAAGTAGAGATAGGATAGTTTGATGATGATGCTACATCTGATCGCAAATAGTTTGCAGCCAAAACCCCGCCCAAGCTGAGGGCGTTTTCGCTGTTGCCGTAGTAGGTATACGATGTTTTTAAGTTGATGCCGGGCTTAATCGTTGAAAATCCCGCAATATCAGTAGTCGTAAATGTAGGGTCTTTACTGACGACTGCCATGTCTACTCCTCCAACACTAAGTATTGATACTACATGCGGTTGGGCCAAGTTATCATTTACTGTAACTGCTCGTTCACCGGTTTGACCTTGTGCCGACGTAAATATTGGGCCAACCGTGTCCCATGATGAACCGTTGAACACCTTTAACTGTTGAGTAGTTGGGTCCCACCATAGTTCACCATTGCTAACAGTAGTAGGAGCAAGAGTAGTGTTACTAGTTCCACTTACCATTCTCCATCCAGTACCCGATCTTACAAGCAGTTTCTTGTTAACTTTATCCCACCATAACTGCCCTTCCACTGAACCCGATGGCGCGACCGGGCTTGCAAAATTTTCAAGCAAGTGAAGGAAGTTTTCATTTTGTGGCTCACCATACCCAGCATAGTTTTTACCGATGAGAGTTAAACTGGTGCTGTTATCTACTGTCCCGTTCGCAACAATAATAGGAGTAGTTGATGAGTCGTAAAAGTTAATGGTGAATGACATATTTTATCTATACTTTATTGTGACTGGCCATGCCAGTAAATACCCTTGACTGTACGGTAATTCTCTAAAGTTGGAGTATCAGGCACAGTATTAACTATATTTATCAAAGTTCGCAATGTTTTGCGTTTCTGCTCAATGAATCTCACATACGCATCTCCCAACTGCTGAATTTGCTGCTTGCTATGCTCACGCAATGCCCATGTCGAGTCAATATTTTCCGCTTCAGCGCAGGTCACGCTAAATCTCCAATCCACGGTTGCATAAGGCGACAGTGATGAGGATACTGCCGCTTGTATATTTTGCTGATCTAGCAGTTGAGAAGGGTAAAAATGAGGAGTTCCTAGAACTGACGACACTAGTCCGCTCTTGCAAACAAAGTCACATTCAGCGTAAAGTTCTTTTATTTTGTTTGCCTTAGCGGAAGTAACACTTGGGAGAGAGGTAATCTCTGAAGTTTGCGGTTTGAAATATAAATCTTGCTCAGGTAGCACTCCCATCTTTATTCCACTAAAATACGAAATAACCATATTGGCTGCATTGAGATCGTAGATTGGTTTATATGAATCTGAATAGGCCGCACAATTTGGGTCAGATGGATGTGTATACGAAACTATACGCATTGTCATTGGATCTACAACTACTGTTAAAAATATGTTATTCATTTATTCACCTTTAAGCGTAAACCATGTAGAATTTTCCATCATGGACAACGTAGCATAGCTTTGACTTGCTGCACCATACACTTGGAGCGTGAATCTATACTTAAATCCAGCTGGCAATGCTGGTTGTAGAGTGTTATTATACTGCGATACCGCAATTCCGTTTTCTGTCATCCCAGGCAATACTGTAGCATTAGGAAATGTTGCTACAAGTTCCCTTTTTAGTTGCTCTCCTGATACTGATGTTGTTTCTGTAGAAATACTCTTAAATCCGTTAAGCTGCCCAGTGCTATCTGTTACCTTACCCCATGTGTTATCTTCGTGCGTATCGTATACTTCCCAAATTCCAGTGGCAGCATTTAACTTCTCTACTTTCAAATAGTAAGCAATACTAAATGGTACTGAATTGGACAATGCCACCATTGATGAATTATGAATTACCACCCTAGTAGGTTGATCACATTTAAATTCATAGTAGGCCGGGCAACAAATTGTTGACACATATCGCTTAGAGGTCAATGTTTCAGTGTAAGTTTGATAAAGCGGGTGATTCCTGTACGTCATACTTGTCGAATCAATAAACTGATTAGAATAGTTTAGATTATTATTGTTCCAGTGTGTTGCTCCAACACTGGCTACTCCGCTGAGCCACCAACTCAAATAAGTTGTTGAGTCGTAAACTTTAGAAGTTAAGGTTGGGTTGTTTACGTTAGGAACCGAAGCTACAATATTTGTTACCCTACCCTTAGTATCAACTGTAATTTTCTGTATAGCAGTGTACTCACCTGCAGCCACTGGTGATGTGGCTAAACTTACCACCACATCACCCCCTGATGTAGAAGTAGTAGATCCTGGGACTAATGCTAACTCGACTTCACCAGGAGTTCCATAATACGACTTTATTTTTGCAGTAATAGTTGAGTCAATATTTTTGTTAACCCATTTTGTACCGTTAAACACTAGTGCTTCGTTGGTAGCTGGCGCAGTAAGGGTAGAGTTAGCGGCAGTAAAAGTAACCCCCTGTGAGCCAACTACATCAGACACAGCCGATTTGACAAATGCCGTAGTAGCTAGTCGGGTTGAGTTATCAGTTATAGGTAGCGGGGTAACTAGTGTCGGAGTACCAACAAAATTCGGGCTGTTAATATTAGCTTTAGTTAGCAAAGAGTTAGCAGCAGTTGTATAATAGTTCGCATCATTATTAATCGCATCAGACAACTTACGCAAAGTATTGAGAGTTGCCCCGTTAACTAGGTTGGATATTTTAGTGTTAGTATCGTTAGTAACTTGAGTAGTAACTGCTGATGCTGAAAGGTCTAAATACTGCTTTGTTATAAGGGCACTTGGACTATTAGGTGATGATGAGGCTAGCGTTACTTGATTAGCATGAGAATCAAACAATAAAGTACCAGCAGTATTAGATATAATCAAATCTCCAAGCAGTGTGGTAATGCTTTTATCGTTACCCACGCTTTCCAGTATTAGCGGTGCTGCTGAACTTACTTGAAGTGTTTTTGCGCCAAGATTACCGGTGAAAGTAACGTCTGGTGTAAACTTGTTAATATAATCTGCTCCAGGAAGTCCTAATAGGTTATCAGCATTGGTAGCAGTACCTTGAATTTTTATACCAGAAACTAAATTTATTCCGGGGATTATTTTAGTAAGGCCAAGATATATTCCATTTAATGTAAACTCAGCGTCTTTACTTAACACCGACAGAACATTTCCCCCAACTTTAAGTAGAGATACTTTATGTGTTATGTTAGCATTGTCAATTAGTGTGTGGGATTCAAAAATTGTGTTAATATCCCCGGCTTTACTTCCTGGACCAATCAAGACCCATTCACTAGCATCGTTTAATACATATAGTTGCTGATCACTATTGTTCCACCAAAATTCACCAGGTTTAGCGGTTAGCGGGGCCGCTGATGAAATAAGTGAGTTCGAAATGATTTTGAACTCAGTTCCATTAAATGCCTTAAGTTGCTTATTGCCTGAATCCCACCAAAGTTGCCCTTCTATCGGAAAAGTAGGGGCGGTCGTATTAGCGTGATGTTCAAGTAATCGCAGAAAGTTATTTCCAATCAGCTGTCCATAATTGTGAAAATTTTGACCAATCAGTGAAATACCTAAGGTAGTGTCAAGGGCTCCTTCACCTAATGTAGCGTATCGTCTTCCATCTGTGTATGTAATATCATATGCCATAGTATTATCCGATATTGCTTAAATTAGTTAACGAACTGATACGTATAGTGTAGTCGATTTGAATCAATCTATTTGCTGATTTTTGAACGGGGTGAAAAATTACATGAGTAAGTAACTTGTTGTATGTATTGGTTGATTTATCATACCCACGAATTCCCAACTCATCAAAAACATAAGTGCTTTCTAAATTTTGGCTGTTGTCGAATGCTGCTTGGCCAGCGGGTTCACCATAATCTAATAGGCAGGTCATAAACACATCAGTGTAAATAGCACCGGGGGTATGCCTAATTTCCATTCTGTTTCTAGCGCGATCAACATTGTTGGCACTGGTGTCGTCAATGATTTTTTGGTACGTTTGATTGTATAACTTAGCGGTTGATCCTACAGAGTTTGGAGGAGAGTAAGTAATAACTCCTGTTGGATCAACGCTGGTCCCACCATTACCAAACGCCATAACGTACATATATGCATCGCCTTTGTTAGCAACACTATAAGCTAATGATTCAGAAAAGTTTTCGTAATGAATGCTATTTTTACGATCAACCAAAACTTCGTTAGTAGTTGGATCAGTAATCTTCACAAATCCTTCTAGCTTAATTCCAAAACAGTCATTCATTTTATGCCCTACCTTCTATAATAACTTTGCCAGATTCTGGATCATACACTTTGATCATATCCTCAACATTTAACCCAGCAATAACATCTGGCTTCTTCTCATTTCGAATAGGAGTTTTCAATAAATGTTTGCTATCTTCAGTTAACGGTGATTTGTTTTGAGTATTCATATTGTTATTTATCCTAAGGTTTCACACAGATATTGATACTGGACCAGCCGGAGATTGCTGAAGGAATACTGATTGTGGTGATGTTTGCTGCAACAATCCAGTTCCATCATTGGTGTATCCTGTTATCCCAACACCCGATAATGCTGTGTACCAGGCCGTAGTGGCTGATCCTGCTGGCAATTGTTGTTCTGCGCTGATATCAGACACTTTCGTACCAACTGGATATTCAGCCCCAATGCCTGTTCCTGCGACACCACGGCGTAGTTGTCCTAGTGTATTAGTTATCGGATCTATGGTGTAGTAGGTTATTCTCTCACCGTTAATGTAAATCACCCCTGGTGTTCTAAGCAGCAAGCTAGGAATGGGCAGTGCCGACACATCGGCTACATGAATCACTGGGTTCGCATCAACTGGGGGCCATACTAAGGGCTCAGTTAATACGGTCGTGTTCCTCTCACTAACACGAGTAATATCCCAGTTTATTGATTCGCGGTCAAAAGTTGCTACCCCATCGTCAAACTCAGTATGCAGCTCGTTAAAGGTAGTTTGTGCTTCATCAAAGTTTTCGCTAGATCCGTCAAACATGGTGACAGAATCAATATCAAACGATGTGAAGTAATCTTGAATCATCCCTGATGAGATTCTAAATCCAACTGGAGGTAGTGTTCCGGTGTCTTTATTAATAACTGTGATGTAAAGGGTATCATACATCATACCTGGCAGCATTTCCTCAGGTGCGTGACTAGTATACGCTGAAATAAACTTACCGCTGTCAACTATGCTGCTATAATCCGTGCTAGTTCCTAGCTCTAAATCTGTGAAATAGCTTTCAATGATCGCATCGTAATCTTCTTCACCCAATCTGTTACCGTCAAGCGTGTTTCCTGGGTAGCTAACACCGCCAAATAATCGTTCTGGGATATTTGGAGCCATGCCAGGAGTAGGTTGATAATATGCCGAAGATCTGTCCACTGCTGTAGTTAACCCATGATCAGCCACTTCAGTAAACTGGGTTATATTAAAGAAATCACCGCTGTTAATGCTGTTGTTGGCTTGGTAAACTACGTGCTGAAATGTGACATAGTTGTTGGCGTTATAATCCGTGTTCGCTTGCCATGGTGTGATATCTGTGGAATAGCTTACTCTATCAAGTTTAATCACAGTGTCAAATGTTCTGACATTACTATTGCCCATAACAGCATAGCATGCCGCCACTCCACCTTCAATGTTACTATTATCGACACCGCCACCAGTGACAACAATGGTTGGCCTAGAGGTATATCCAGATCCGTGGGAGTCAACGTTTACCTTTAGCACCGTACCAGTTGCAAAGCTCACAACTGCAGTAAGTTTTGCGTGCCTAATATCACCATCAGGCAACCCACCGCCGGTAACCGTTAGGATAGGTGGGACTATATATCCAATGCCCGGAGTCTCAACGGTTACAGATTGTATATGATATGTATTATTAGTCCTCCAAGATAAATATTCATCTCTTGACGCAATGATCCCAGCATCCCTAGCATGCTCGCCGTTTGGACTACGCCATGTTTGTAAGTCTGTATCGTAATACGATGGTAAGTCAAAATCTGTCGCAGTAATATTGCCCGTGTCATACCCGTCATAGTTTGTAACAAACTCACGGATCTTAGTGCGGTAGGGTTTTATTTCGTTTATGTAATCGCTAAGGTATGTTTGGTTGTCACGAACATAGCTAGGGTATTGCGCAAGTTGGCGCAAGTTATGGAGAACTGAAATAAAGCTAGATTTAAACACCCAATCAACCAGTCGCTGTTCTGACAGAATATACTGTAGCATCATGAAGAACATTTTTGTAAACTCTGTTGATAGTGTGTTTACAAATATTGAATCTCGCAATGCGTATAATATGTTTCTAAGTTCTACACCGGGGTTTAAATCAAACTTAACTGAATCAAAGTTGTCGTTATCAAAGCCGATTTTGTTAGTATTGTGCGACCATAGTGCGTCAGACAGTTGGATAGTTCCGTTTTGAATTCCTACTACAGTAGTAGATAGATCATAGTTAACAGAAAATACTTTAAACTTGCCGCCGCCACTATCGCGAACACGAATAGTATCGTTCGGAGCTAAGGTTAACTTAGCCATGTCTTTAATAGTGTCAACGGTATATGTTGGTTTTATTGTAAAATCATATCCTGGCAGATACCAATCAGCATAATCCCAATAATCAGCAGTGCGATAACTTTGTGTCCTAGCTAGTTTAAACACTGGTGTCGTTTGATCTAATATTCCAAGGTCATTTTTTTCGTAGTCAACCTCGTAAATAGTCCATTCATTATCAAAGTTAGCGTCGGCCATAACTAATATGCTTTGTCCGAATGATGTTTTAACCGTCGCTATATTATCAGGATCATTCAATGATGCCAGTGTGTAAACTGGTTTCCGCAATGCGGTCATATCTAAATATGATAGTTCTTCGTACGAGTCAACTATCATAGAGTTTCCTTGCTCATCCCAAGTAAACGGAATCTTATCAGCAGACGTCAACTGAGTTAAATCAAACTCTTCAGCAGCAGGAACATCTTTAAGCACGGCGTTAACATATTGAACAATATTTTTAACACCTTGCAGTTTGTTTACTAGCAGTGTTTGGCGTGGTCTAATAGAGATGCCATACCGTTCTGCTTCCGTTAATCTATAATCAGGAACAATGTTGCCGTTCTGATCTTCACCAGCCAAACTATCTATTAGCTTTTCAACAATATTTGATGGCAACTCGCTAGTCAATGCTGTTTCATTTACTAACTTGAACTCGTTGTGAATCAATGTATCAGTGTTAAGTAAATCATACCCTACATGAAAAATAGTAGAATCGGCTGAAATATACTTTGCGATGTTAAACAATGACACGGCATTATTTTTAATATAAGCAGCGTAAGGAATATCTTGTTGAGTTGGGTAGGCAATAAACTTAGATATTTCAAGTATGCTACTATTTCTAAATGGTAGTAGTGAGTCAAACGTTTCTTTGTTTTTAACCCAGAAATAGTATGTTGTGGTTATTAGTCCAGTTGCTTGGTGGACATTCATCTGAACAACATATTTACTGTCATCGGTGTATTTAGGAACGCCATCACCACTATATTCTGACGGTTTTACTTTACTTGAAACCCACTCATATACATCTACCGTCGATCCTGGAAACATTTTTCCCCAGTTTCTAGTGCGGTAATCCAATGATCCTTGCTCATACTCTATATACCGCACGGAGTCTATATCCCACCATACTTTACCTACCTGTTGACTTCCCCAGCAATAGATGTCAGTAGTTGGATCAGTGTTGTTATACGCTGCGGGGTCAAACGATGTTTTAAACTCTATATCGTCCTCGGCTACACCAAGCAGCTTACCCTTAGCTGGATCATAAATGTCCAAGTGCGCAAGAATATTCTGCTGTTTTTGGTTGTAAATATAGTTTCTAGTGACTGACTTATAATCAACTCTTGGTTCCTGTTTCCTAATCAACTGCCAAGACTGAGACAAATATTTATTTTCAAAAATAGCTACTTTACCACCATTAATAGTATTGCCATCAAAGTTTGGCGACCCAACAAAAATACACCCATTGCCAGCAGCAAGTGATTTACCAAAGGTATCTAAGTTTTTAATACCAGATTCGCCGAGTTCTTGACTATATGAATAAACTGTGGTGCTATTCCCAGCAAGAAGGTCATATAAATAGACTGCCCCGGAATTTCTTACATAATCACTGACTGTCGTAGTACTATTATCAAGCATAAAATACGATCCGTCCTGTGACGCCCTCGACACAGAGTATGCATCTGAACTTGATACTGTTAGATGCTTAGTTTTAGTATCTACTGCTATGGTAGTACCAAAATGTTCGATATCATGTTGGAACGGTTTTTTAATTAGTTGAACAAATTTAAATTTCCAGTTGCTATTATTAAGTGGAATATCTAATAGATATCTATGAACTGCTCCATAATAATACCGTTCATCTGGAATAGCCCACCCTGGTGCTCCAACTAATAACTCAGTACCACCTAATGTTAAGAGCAGTGATTCGCCAAACCTGCCATCTATTAGATGCTCATTTGGCTGTAAAACGTCTCTAAGTGTGTACGAGTCTGCCAGAATAGAGTATATGTAAACTGCTCCACACTGCGAGGTTGAGTTATACTCAGATTTTGGTGACCCAACGAATAAGTAGTTTCCGTTATAGCTGCATGCCAATGATGCCCCAAACTCTCCGCTGTTATCCCCAATTATTGAGTAAGCTAGCGTAAACTCATCAGCAAAGTTTTTTCTATAACATTGTACTTTTCCTGCGTTTGGTGCGCTTGCAAACAGCCACATTCCATCACTACTAATAGAAATAGTGTTGCCAAACCCACTTTTTTCATATTCTAGTTGTATAACTGCTGATGACCCAGTGGTTTGACCTGCGCTGTTAATAGTTGGAACGACAGTTATTGTCGGGGGAACTATATACCCCAAGCCAAGGTTTAATAGTTTTACGTCGTGAATGATATACGGGCGTAGACTTGAAAAGGTTGGTGTAAACACTGTTTCAATTCCGATGCCATTAGTCAATGCGTTACCATTAGTTACGGACACCGTTGGTGCTGATGAGTACCCATAGCCCCCAGAGATCATATTAACACCAATAATGTTTATTGGAGCAAGAATTTTTGCTGTGGCAGAAGTTGTGGCTGGTCCAGTGCCGGTTATTGTTACTACAGGGTCAGTTAAATATCCATCACCAGGATTTATTAAACTTATTCCTGTAATAGTGCTCCTAGTATTGAAATAACTTGAAGACACTGAATAACTAATGCCACTGCCAGTGGTATCGCCCACTGCATTAGTGATAGTGACCGTAATTCCCGACGCTGGGCCATACCCTGAGTTAGCTGAAACATCAATACCAGTGATTTCAAAATATGCTGGGGTGTTATTTGCAGACGCTACTGCAGTTGCCGCAGTAGTTGAGCTACCAACAAAGCTAACTGCTGGAGGTTTGGAATACCCTGCCCCGGCGGAATCTAACACTATACCTGTCATAGTAAAGCTAGTATCTTCAATGGATGCAGTTGCTTTCGCTTGCCGTGTAAAATCAGTGTACCAGTTGCTTTTATACAGATACGAATATGCCGCGGTTTCAGTAGTCGAGGCTGAATCAACTGTGCTTTCTTTTGCCCCATTTGTCAAGTAATTTGTAACTATTATAGGAGTAAAGTGTACCTCAGATTTTGTGTCACCAATGATGCAAGCTCTCCCTGCATTATTAACTAAAGAGGTCCATCTCGCATTGCGAGGCAGTATGGAAGATGTCCATACTGCTAAATCTGATGTCGAATATAACAAATTTTCAGTATCTGTATTCGCTACTCCTCCAATTGCCACCGGATTGCTATATATTGTACGAGTGGCAAGTATTTTATATTCGCCGTTAACTAATGAAATAGAGTTAAATCGTGTTATCTCAGAAATTTGTGTAGACGATGGAATGTTAAAGTACTCAATACCATCAGTTATTAGTGAGTAATCCCAAGTATCGCCATCAATTGATGTCATCAAATAATAATGATGGTACATTACATAGTGTTGAGGATTACCATCATTGAACTCTTGCTGTGTTTCTAACGTCGCAACGAAGTTTCCATCTAGTGTGGTTAAATTGGAAACTTCCCATCCAAATAAATTTTCCCCGGGCATTGGCATATTAAACGTTTACCTGTGTGACTTTATTATATTTATCCTGCCAGAATATAGTGATTTCATAGGTTATTTGCCTTCGCCCACGCCATTGATGTTCCAGCTGGCCATCCGTATAATGCATCTATATCTGCTGCTGTTTTGCCTATACTCATTGCGTACTGCCAAAGTGTCAGTTCAGATGATCTGCCATTTCTTACTGCAGGATCATTTGCATACGCATTTACTGCTACTTTAGTCCATGCAGGCGTCGCGGGAGTTGCGGCCGTTGTGGCGGGTATTGATGTAGTAACTGGAGTAGGAACTGGTGTAGGAACTGGTGTGGGTTTCGGAGTTATACTACTAGTCGCAGCAGGTGGTACATAATTAGATGAGTTTGAACTTTGTAAATCTGGTATGTTTGCTCTAGCCCACGCCATTGATGTTCCAGCTGGCCATCCGTATAATGCATCTATATCTGCTGCTGTTTTGCCTATACTCATTGCGTACTGCCAAAGTGTCAGTTCAGATGATCTGCCATTTCTTACTGCAGGATCATTTGCATACGCATTTACTGCTACTTTAGTCCATGGAATATTCACTGTGGTTAGACTATTCCAATCAAACTCCGGTTCTGTGTTAGCTATCCACGGTTTAATAAATGGGCTTATATTTCCCCCACCATCCCACAGAAGTTTAATGCGGGAATTTGATCTTCGAATTTCATTTATTGTCTGTATAAAAATACTATTTTTTACTATTGGAATCTGAGTGGCAGGGTCAGTACTGACACTTTTTATCCATGCATCCTTTACTGTTCCTTGACCTAAGGTATTGGGTTGTGCCGCTAACCAATTTATATATTGTTGCTGCTCTGGAACTGTAATAGCTGCAGCACTTCCATTTTGCACAATGTCTGGGGTCGCTAAGTGGGCTGCATCTTCGCCGCTACCCGGGCTTCTTGGTGTTGCAGGGGTAGATGCATCAGGTCCGCTTCCTGGTGTAAATCCGCTTCCTGGTGTAAATGCAGTATATCGATATATTGGTATTGATACGGGCCTGAAATACTTTTTATTTTCAAACAAGAAATTAACTTTAAGAGAAGTTGAAGTAGTTGACGTCGATAGCGGAGTGATATCCAATGGTCCAGAGTATGCGCCAGATGAGTCAAGATATATATGCTTTTCTCCTGGGGTGATCACTACTGGGGGTATTGTTGGATTACCTGCCGCTGTTGTTGCAACCCACTCGGGTTCAGTTAACACTTTATTCAAATTAGTAAGGTCAGATAGTCTTGTGATGACATAATTTTTATACCCTACTACTCTATTACCGATTAATTTTGCAATAACATCAGCAGTTGAATACCCAGATGCTGTACTTAGATTATTTGTCGAATACTCAGTAATGTCTATATATTCTTGCATTGTAATGCCCGGCGCATCATCCGCGGTTAGCAGCATTAAATCAGCAGCAATCTTTGAAACTACCTGAGAAGGTGAATAAGGTGGTGTTACATACGCGTTACTTACAAACTCCTTAATTGTTAGTCCAGTGTCAATTTTAACACGAAATGCATCAAAAGTGACCACTGTGTTTGTTATTTTACTTTTAAATGCTGCAATTAGTTTCATAATTATGCCGTTTTATAAAAATCTATAAAACTGACTAGACGTTTCAATGAATCTACCTTCGGTATTTCTACTTTAGGATTTACTGACTCTCGACGTCTGTAATCGGCTAATTCGGCCGATGTTAAACTATAAAGATCATCTAGACCTTTATAGAGTATGTTTACTGAAGCATTTAGATCTCGATCATGTTTAGTACCACAGCTAGGACATGTCCAATCTCTAGTAGATAGGTCTTTAATGAACTTTTCGTCTTGTGGTAAACAAGGACCAATAAAATTATGATTGAAAGATGCAACAAATTGATTCCAGATATATCTAACCGCACCAAAGTTACGGTCCAGAAAACTAGACTGTTCCTTAGTGGGATAGATTCGGTATTTGAATGATTTTAGAACTAATTGAGTCATAAATTATATTGGATTATATAGTTTAGTTAATGTTTTAAGTTTACCATATATAAATTATATTGAAGTTATATGGTTATTTATGGTAATTTATGGTAATTAAAATTTAGTCATATTATTTCCTGTAGCCGCATTAAACTTCAGTTGAGGTGTAAACAACAGTATCGTTTTTAACACCACCAGAAATTGAGACTGTCAAGTCAACTTGAGTTCCAGCATTGATGGCCGGTGGTACAATTGACACGTTAAGAGAGTTACTAGGATTTGTAATTGGCGGGGGCAGTGGTGCAGTAGTCCTGGAAGATGCTACTGCCACGGGTTGCCCGGGTGGGGTAACCTGTATTGAATTCCACGTTGTTAAATCTGCCGTAGCGGACGCAAATATTATTGGTGAATTTACTAATCCAAATGTCTTTTGAATTAGACTTTTCGTACCGTTGCTAAAAATTTTGTTGCTATTCATAAGTTCACCTACCAGTAATATGCTCTAACAGGAAACACTGATTCTGCCGCGGCAGGCAATATTGTTATTGCTTGCCAAATAATTCCATCGTCTGATGTAAGCAGTGTATCGGTTTCGGTTTCGTTGAGTTGGGTAATAGCAAACTTATTATTAACATAGGTAATATCTAGATTATTTATGACTGACAAATCTAATGTCTCTAATATCGGTTTCATATTAGTTTCTTGTGCAGTCCATGTTTTACCATCTTCTGTAGATATTAGCCAAATAGTATTTGATGTAATAGCAGCGTAATCTGGTGGTATCGACCGTTGACAAGCTAGCGCATACAATTTATTATTTGCAATGATTGGCACACCCAAGAAAAGTTCTTTCCCATTGTTATCAATTATCATGTTTTCTACCCAATTCACACCATTGGATGAAATGTACAAACTATGCTCTGCATTGACACCCAAATCAACCAACACGTAAACACCAGCAAACAAAGTTGCATACGGATTAAAGAAAGATTTAGAAACCGCGTTTGTGATCCATGAATTATTAAGAGTTAACGAACCAGCAGCGCCTAGCACAGTCGCGACCCCTGATTTAATGATAGTTGACGCAATATTTTCAAACGTCGTGCCGCCACCATAAACTTCAATCACTGGGGTGTCTAAGTATCCTGCTCCCGGATCAGTAAGGGTGATTCCTGATATTTCGTAAAACCCAGTGCTTGGGTTGAGTGCGCCTTCAATAGATGCTCGAGATGTGTCTGTCGAAGCACCGAATATTTGAGCATATGGCTTACTAGTGTATCCCAGCCCTACGTCAGTTAGCGCCACCGAGGCTAACTTAGCACCAACCAATGTTCCAGTGACGTGGGCGGCTGCCCCTGAGCCGTCGCCAGTAAACACTATAAATGGTGGCTTTTGATAACCATCCCCAGCATTGACCATTGTGACACCTGTCACTGAACCTGTTGCCGCCGAGACATAATTTCCTAAAATAACTGCGTTAGCCTGTATCCCTAAGGGATCTGTTGGTGCGCTGATGACAACTTCTGGTGGAAGAGTGTAATTGCTGCCGAGCGAGGTCAAGGTGATTTCTATTGATCCAAACGACTCTGGCACTGCCACTACTGTTAACGATGCAGTTGCTTGAATACCGCCAGAAACTTCTGGTGCAGCAATAGATACAGTTGGTACAGTATCATACAGATTATCAGGTACAGTCAAAGTTATGTCATCCACTGGAATGCCAGTTAGCGGCACAGCTCTTTCTGTTATCAGCTCAGCACGAGCGCCAGTTCCACCGCCCCCCGCAATATTGACAGTAAAGTTATCTAGACACGTATAACCGCTTACTCCGCTGCTATTAAATCCTAAGTTCGCCGCTGACAACGCAGTTGATGCATCAACAAACTCACCAACAATCTCTATTTCTAAGTTTTTTCCAGAATCAACGTAATACGATCCAGACCCATTATCTGAATAATAATACCCCGGTGTAATGACAATTTCAGGTATAGAGGTGTAGTTGACCCCAGGGCTTACTAATGTTGCTCCAGTAATTTTTATGCCTGCGGTGTCATACAATGTATTCTTTTGAACACCGCTACCTTCGACACCAAGCAAATAAGTAAGGATGCTACTTTGTGTAGTTGCAGAATAATACTCTAAGTTATCTGAACTTATTGCAATAGACTTATCACCAATGGCAATAGCTTTTCCAAATATATCCGCACTTCTATAATGCTCAGTATCAGTAGTGCCTGGACTTATTTCATAAAGCCCCAAATAGTTTTTAATAAATGGTCTAGGTAATTTTCCAATTTGACCAGGAGATCCAACTATGACGATAGACCCATCTTCATTTGATGCAATAGTAGACCCATACTGCTCACTTAGTGACAACGGAATTGGTTTATTGTCGACTCCTAGCTCATTTAAGTCTGAAGAATATTTCCACGGGCTTGTTTTGTTGTACACTGCCCATCCGTTGATTGTATTTTTGTCAGCCCATACTTTGTCACCATCTTTCCAACTAAACTTCGGAGTAAGATTAGCTACTTCAATCAACTCGTCAACACGCATGCTTGACAGATTAAACAGAGTTCCATATCCTTCCATATTTGGCGTTGAAATCATTGTTGCTTCAAGGCTTGAAGAAATCGTAGCATACACAGTATGCATACTAGTGATGCGATATACACGGTAAAAGTTATCAACATCAGCGGAGAAGTTTTTAATAACAAATACTTCACCAACCGATAGCTTGTGCGGTAGATCTGTTGTAAACTCAGCAATTCCATCTAAGTTATAGTCAGCATTGGTAATATGTATTTGAGATTCAGACACGCGCAAAACATCCCAATCCCCGTCTAAGTTTTTAGCTACCCAAATCTTGAATCCACTGTATACTTTTGAGGCTAAGTCGCCAATGAAGGCTGGGTTTGACAAATCAAAAATTGTAGCATCTATGTCATCTAAATGAACATACCCTGCTGACGGGAAATCGTTTTCTGAGTTTACCGAATCATCTCTATCATTTAGGAAGTTTGGTCTGAAAGTTAGCGGCTTTTTATACAATGTGTTATAGTACATTGTCACAGAGTTTTCAGATTGCAACTCATCACCTGGATTCTGCAAGTTAAATGCTACTGGATCTTGTTTAAACAATGCTTCGCCTAGCTGCACTTCTAGGAACTGGTTGCTTTCAAGAGCACCATACTCTCCAACACGGAATGCCCATTCTTCAGTTACCGCAATTTTACCAGTGATATGATTTATTGACAAATCGCCCAAAGCAGAAATAGCAGCATGTGTGCCTTTGTCTTTAATAAATCCTTGATAGAATTTGGATTGAGATGTTGGGGAAATACCCAAATCTATTAGGTAGCTTCTAGATTGATTTCCTATTAGGCCATCACTTAGTGAATTTAAGTTGTTATCTTGAACCTGCCCATCAATGTCATACATGTTTTCAAATCTACCAGCACCATATGCCAGATTTGGAATAATTCCAGATTTGAAAAAAGTAGAATCCACCTGCTTCCATTTTGTAAAGTCAAAGTTATCGCTGGCAAGAATCTTAGCCAAGGCCGTATAAATGTTTCCTTTGTATTGAACAATCTCGCCCTTGTTGTAATCTCTAAATACTTCCCAGCCAGCTATATCTGCATTGGTATGCATAAATCCTGGAAGGCTTAGTTGCCCTGTCCAGTTATCTGTCTTATTGCCAATGAGTTTTAGCCTATATTGTCGATTTCCCAATGCAGGTGCATAGATAATATCTTTAAACTCAGTTTGATTGTCAAATATCAGCACATGCTCATACTGAACTAATGCTAACGACACTAGGCCAATGGTTCGATCCGCAGGAGTAGTTATTGAAAACACCCCGTCATTGCGCACAATAGAACTTTGTTTAGGCGGGATAAAGTTAAATCCAACGTCAAGTATCTTAGATCCTAATCTAGAGTTTTCAATCTTATCTACTACTGCAGCCGGGTGTATTACCGTAAACTCATTCAATAATGGTGATAGCACCAGTAAACTACCATTTCCCCATCCTTGCTGCGCCCAAGTTAAAAATTCCTTGACCGATAACTCCCAATTTCGTTCTTCACCGAGTGATTGATCAAATGTTTTAAACTGGAGTCCAAGTGATATCAAATATCTACCATAACTCACAATGAAGTCAACAACTTGTTGTGTATTTCTAAATTCTTGTCCATAAGGAATATCTACTACTGCATCTTCCCATCCCTCATAAATTGTGCCAGCTAAATTTAAAACTGTTACTGTATGTTTAGCCGATGCGGTATTACTTGGTATAATCTTGAATATTGGGTTAGATACATTATACCCCGAAACAGTAAACCCAGCCGGAGTAGAGGTTATAACTAACGCACTATAGTTAATGACTGATACTGGTGACGATTTATGTAGATATACCTTGTAGTTTTCATCAGGTATTACTACTGAATTATTAGCACTGTTTGGATTACTTTGCTCAGCATAAATTTTCAAATAGTTTTTATCAGTGAATCCTGCTACCTTATAGCCAAGATTGATTGACACTCTGTCTACATATTTGTGAAGTAGCGTACTAGGATTAACACCACGACTAGTAGCATAATCAACAATCCAGTTAGTATATCCTGCATTGCGCATTATTGTGTCGTCAATGTTTTCACCGTTGAAAACAAAATCCAATGGTGTTATTTTTTGTTTTGTATCTTCAATGAAAAACTGATTAGTTGCTGGGTGGCGGCGATATTTTTGTATGCTGGCCAAACTTCCAAAATATACACTAGGACGCATTAACGCAATCGCTTGCTGCACTGCGAAAGGATAGTCACTACTTCTTCTCCAAGCAGATTCAATCGGTCCAACATCACCCATGTTAAATGGAGCTTTTGCAGTGCCAGTGTCAGGCACATGTGTCAAAAACGATACTGGTGAGCGTAGTTCCCCAGAATCAGTGACTGGAATAATGTTAGTGACGCCGGGTCTTGCATACAGTTTGTTAATGCCTGCGCGTGGGCCTTCACGAATCAACCCTTGCTCTAGATCTCCCCATAGCACCAAGTTGCCGCCAGTGTAAGGGGCTACTCCGTAATATGTTTCCCACCATTCAGGTTTTTCTGAGAACCCAAGTGATTCCCATGGCCTAGTGTGCGGGGCGTCAGTGCCATACAAGAACAAAAATATACCTCTCCAATATCCCGGTAATACAGTATTGTTTAGTCTAAGATCAGCATTGAAAATACGGTTGCTAGAGTAGTTCCAAGTGAAAAAGTTTTTTTCATCAAACCAGTCATTTGTAGTTATAGCGACACGGTTTGACCCCAACCATTGAGTATAACTACTGCTAATAATATTGTCAAATTCTGATTTGATATATCCAGTATTCCTGAATCGCTCTGGCACAATGCTGTTAATGTCAAATACTAACGGGTCATATGTTGCTTTAATGTTGTTGTATATTCTTTTCTCTAATTCAAGCAGTAACTCGTCGCGAACATCTCCAAATGCCGGAGTTATGCTGCCATCATGCCCACGAATTACTTGTATAGGGGTAAGGTAGGTGTCGTCAATAAATATCTCTGGAGTAAACTTGGGGTATAGCCCTAGTTTTGTTGGAGTTTCTGGGACATAGCAACCATCAGTATTAGCATAAATTACAATGTTAATAACATCATCGTATTCAAGCAAGTGTTTAAACACAATAGACGGCCTAGTTTTGCTAAACTCATAGTCATGATTTTTAATCAGCTGAATCCCGTTTACATATACTAATATTGCTTGATTACTGAGTTTTGTGTCATCAAATATCGTCGGAATTTCGTATTCCAAGATTTCAGTTGCTAACACTGTGTACTCGATAACTTTCTTATTTTGGTCATATGGCACCATGTCAGAGTAGTACCATGGCATTTGAATATTGTTAACTGCATTTATTTTGAGCATAATAGCGTCAACAGTTGCAGGTACATTACCGCGATTTGCTGCAATTTCTCCAGCATTTTCAAGGAACTTATATTTAAACTTTGAATATTCAAACTGTGCAGCACGTATACTATCCATGAAACTTACTTCATCATTCAATAAGAATAATGAACTGTAAATCATCGGAGAACTATGCTGCAAAATATTCCCACCACGAGATTTAATGTCTAGATCTCGCAGGTTATTGCTTGCCAATGGAACACCAACTAGTTCAGGGGACTTCTCTGCTATTTTTAAGACATGCTTACGCATTTGTCCCAACGTAATATGCGAAAAAGATTCATTCAGTGCATTTAGCTCCAAATTCTCTGGTATTTCGTAATATCCAATATTAGATGATGTAGTAGAGTAGATTAAAAAATCTACCCTGTCATCTTTTACGATAGGGTATTTTACATACAATGTCAGCACTGCTGGAACACCACTAGAAACATCCCCTACTTTAACGATCTCATATTGTGTATTGTTTTCTGAATCGCGTTCTTGTATCAACGTACCATTAATATACAAAAATACTGAAGGCATATTGGTAAGGTTAGTTGGAGTTATATCTATCTCATAATATGATGTAACTCCGTCGCAAATATTAGAAAACAGCTGATATTGTTTTGTATTTTGATCTTCAGTTACCCAAACATTTTTCTTATTAAGCTGAAATCTTGAAGCGATAACTGGTACAAATCCAGTATTCAGTTTGATTGAAGTTGTGGTAATGCCAGACAAGTAGTTGAATGAATCTGCGTCAACATTGTTTGTAAACAAGATGTCACCAGTATTAGCAATGCTGCGATATGCTATTGGGAACCCCAACACCGAGTCCGTAACCCCACTACCTAAGGTATAAGAAAATATTGGCGAGCCCGCAAACTCAGTGTTTGCATACACAGTTTGATCGGAAAAACTAACCAGATTTTCATCCACAACATCAAACAGTGGCATGGTGTTGATATTTGTTTTTTGCTGCGCATGTGTCCAAGTGTTGCCGTTGAACCAAAAACTGTGGCCAAGCGTAATACCAATCGTTGGACTCATGACGCCGTCTAAGGATATGTCAGATATAGTTTTAAAATTCGAGGCTCCCACTGCAGTAATATCTATCTGCCGGTTATTGTGATTATAAGTAGCTTCATATGGGGTGGTGCTTAGTAAAGGTATCAATGGCAGTGTTATTCCCATTCTTGGGGTAACTACATCATACGGCGAAATATCACCCACTTTTACTAAGTGTACTCTTACTTCATCGTTAACCGAAACTATCCTTACTTTATAAATCCTATTTCTTACGGTCGGATCTTTATCATTGGCAAAAATGACGGTCATCCCATCAGAAAACTTTAGATCAGTGAAATATGTTGAGATGGTGCCTTCAATATATACCAACGCATCAGTAATGGAAAAATCAACAACATCAATGGCATGCCCACCAATCCTACCGTTGTTAAACAACTGTAAATCTGGGTCAAACTCGATAATAGGTCTAGTAGCTCTGAGTGCTTGATTATAGTCAGGGTCAACATTGTTAAATATAGCAGATTGCAAAATAATATCTTGGTGGAACCATCTATTACTTCTTGACCACGCATTAGCATCAACTGACGACCTGTTGATAGTAATATAGTCTGGATTCGTCGGTCCGTTTAAAATTTGATCAAAGTTGTCAATACTATAACCATAAATATCAAACGGAATAGTTGTAATACCTTTAAAATCCAACTCCGGAGTTTGCATCAAATCAGTTTTGACTAATCTAATAGATTTTCCAACTCCTTCAACATAATAAAAATTGTTAATATAACTTGCTGGTGTCACCGCAGCGTTAAATTTAATTTTCATTCCGTTGGACAGTGTCAGCGTC
>Ga0210030_1000502_pt1 | contig 28906 bp, 35 predicted proteins | sample CryGeymeta201523_FD_183986 | JGI IMG/M metagenome (GOLD analysis project Ga0210030, IMG submission 183986) | Groundwater microbial communities from Crystal Geyser aquifers in Utah, USA - Crystal Geyser metaG 2015-23 (SPAdes) (version 2) | ecosystem: Environmental > Aquatic > Deep subsurface >...
TTAATGATTTTAGTTAAAGTCAAAGAGAAAAACTTATCAACATTATTCACAGTTGTTAACTCCCCCCTTGGAGAACCCCCTAATACTGTGAATAATAAACTACTTTTAAACATTATAACCTACGAGGAGGTGATTATAGATGGGTACACAAGTAGCAGGACAAAAAAAGGGACCGGTAGTAACTTTGATTCTGGTGATCCTGGTGGCTCTTTTCTTTATTGTTAAGCAAGCAATACCTAAGAAGTATTACTACACCGCGGACTTGAAGTGCGAGAGCTGCGGGAACGTTTTTCAACAGAAAATAGCCGCAGGCATAACCTTCCCGATTAAGTGCCCGAAGTGCGAGAACAAAAGCGCTTACCAGGCGATAAAGTGTTTGGATTGTGGAGAGGTTTTCACCATGAAACCTGTTCCTATTGCCCCGGGGGCTCCTGAAGAGATGATGCCTCCTGAAATGGAGATGCCCAAGTGCCCAAAGTGCGGCTCGATGAACTTAGGACCGGTTTTTGAAAGAGAGAAAGCAACAAGTAAATAAAAATAGAAAGAGGAGATGTTAAAAAAGAATGATATCTCCTCTTTTTTCTCGGGGGTATAAAAGTTTTAGCTCGCCAGTGAAGATTGGGCGGACTTTCTTGTAAGGTAAATTATGGATAAAAAATTAATAAATACGGAAAAATTACCCCTGGCAGTGAAAAAAAGTCTTTCTTCCTACTTAGAAAAATTGCTTGAGATTCACGGGGATAACCTTTTAACTATTATTCTTTATGGCAGTGCCACCGGTAAAGATTTTATCCCGGGAAGTTCTGATATCAATCTTCTGCTGGAATTTCAAAGGATAGACCTGCCGGTTCTCAAAAAAAGTTTGAAGTTAGTAGCTCAAGGAAGAAGAAGGAAAATTGTCGCTCCCCTCTTCTTTACCAAAGAGTATATGGAATCGTCCTCGGATGTTTTTCCGATAGAGTTTCTCGAAATAACGAGAAACCATCTCTTGCTTTATGGAGAAGACCCATTTGTAAACCTCAAAATTAATCAGGAAAATCTCAGGTTGGAATGCGAGGAACAACTACGCAGTAAATTAATCCGTCTGCGGCAGACCTATCTGGAAGTGGGTTTGCAGAAAAAAGGGCTTGACCGTCTGCTCAAGAATTCCCTCACTTCACTTATCCCTGTTTTCAGAAATATGCTTTATTTTAAAGGAAAAGTTGTTCCGCATAAGAAGGAGCAGGTTTTAAATGATCTGGGTGAAGAATTTGCTATTGATTCCAAAACATTCCTGGCAATCTGGCAGGATAAAAAAGACAATAACCTGATTGGTCAGGAAGATGCCGAGATTGTGTTCGGCAGGTACATTGACGAACTTTTTAAATTGACCGAGAGCGTGGACAAGTTATAAAACCACGAATTTATCGAATTTTACGAATTAGAGTAATTCGCGTTAATTCGTGGTTAGAAAAAGGAAATTCCTATGCAATTAAATTATGACACTATACTCTACACTATCTTTCAGTAATAATATACGTAATCAATCTTTCACATTAAGCAGGTAGTAAATTATGAAGATAAAATTATTTTTTTTATTTTTGTTTCTTTCCCCGTTCTCTGCTCATTTCCTTTCCGGGCAGGAAGCTATCTACCCGGATTCACTCGGCTATGTCAATGACTACGCTGATATTATCAGTCCCTCTGAAAAAGAGACTATCTCTGCTCTCTGCCGGGAATTAGAAACAAAGACATCGGCTCAAATTGCTATCGCAACGGTTGAAACAACGCAACCAGAAAGCATTGACACTTATAGCGTTAACCTTTTCAGCCGCTGGGGGATTGGGCAAAAAGGAAAAGATAACGGTCTCTTAATTGTTGTAGCAAAAAAAGATCAAAAGGTCTGGATAGAAGTTGGCTATGGACTTGAAGGAATTATTCCCGATGCTCTTGCCCATCAGGTTTATTTAAAACAACTGGTGCCGGCATTTCGGAAAGGGAAATACGGAGAAGGCCTTTTAACCGCAACTACTCTACTGGCTAAAAAAATTGCTGCCGAAAATGGAGTTGAACTCTCTTCTTTATCTCTTGCTTCTGTCTCTTATCCTTCCAAAACAAAACCTTCTCTGGGTAGACGAATTGCAAGCGCCTTTTTTAGTCTTTTCTTTTTTCTCTTCATCCTGATTTTCTTTGGTCCTTTAGGATTGCTCTTTTTTGGAATAGGTTCCCGGGGAGGTTATTGGAGTGGGGGTAGCTCCGGAGGTTTTGGAGGAGGATTCGGCGGGTTTGGCGGGGGTTCTTGCGGCGGAGGGGGAGCGGGAGGAGGATGGTGAGAGAGTTCGGAAGTTTCCCTTGCGGCACGCTCAATTTCCCCAGCGAGGAAATTTTCGCTCTCGTTCCTCCTCGCTCATCCTTCGGATACTATGCCCGCTTGTCGTCACGAAGGCACGCTTCGGAAAACATTCCGAACTCTTGGTGAAAAATTTAAAACATAAGGAGTGAAAATGAAAAAAGGAAGAATTGGTATAGGATTGTTGATAGGGTTAGGAGTTGTTTTACTTGTTATCATCGGAGCAGGCTGGTATATTTCTGGGGTTAACCGAGTGGTGCGCATGGAAGAAACCGTCAAGGGCGCCTGGTCACAGGTGGAAACGGTTCTCCAACGAAGGATTGACCTTATCCCTAATCTGGTAAGTACAGTAAAGGGTTATGCTTCTCACGAGAAAGGTCTTTTTACCGAAATAACAAAATTGCGCAGTCAGTGGGGACAGGCCAGTACAAAAAAAGAGAAGATCGCGGCCGCAGGGGGACTGGAAGGGACTATCTCCCGATTGCTTTTGGTAGCGGAGAATTATCCAAATTTAAAAGCAAACGAAAACTTTTTGACTTTGCAGGCTCAATTGGAAGGAACTGAAAACAGAATTTCCGTAGAAAGAATGAGGTATAATCAAGCGGCTCGGGATTTCAACGCCTATATTAGAACAGTTTTTGGCAGTTTCTTTGCCAGAAAAAGAAATCTTTCCGCCCTCCCCTACTTTGAGGCCGAGAAGAACGCTGCCATTACTCCGGAAGTGAAGTTTTAATATTTTGCGAGAGCATTTATTAGAAAAATTCCCCTGAGATGCGAGCAAAGAAAAGCCGGCTCATTATCTTAATTTTTATCCTTTCTTTTTTCATTCTCTTTATTTTTGCCAAATGCATTTTCACCCCGGCACGAATTGCCAAATTGGTTGCCCCTCGTTTGGCGAAGGTTTTAGGAATACCTCTTACTCTTGAAAAGATAAAGATAAAAAACTCTTTTATCCAATTAGAAGGGATAAAAATTCAAGAACCTCGTTTTTCTCTAAAAGTAAAAAATCTTCTCCTTCAGCCGGGCCTTTTGGATTTAATCCGGAAGAGAAAAATTAAAACAATTTTATTGGAAAATCCAATTTTGCAGATAATTCCGGCAACGGGAAAGGAATCGGTCCGTAAACGTTCGGAGTTTAGCAAAGAAATAAACGAGGGCGATTTACCCCAGAGTATAAAAATAGTAAAAGGGGAAATCATTTTTCTGAGAGAAAAAGAGAGAATAGAGATTTCAGATTTAACTGCCGAAATCAATGAGATTTCTTCAGTTCTTCCCTGGAACTGGAAAATAAAAGGCAGTTCAGGCGATACCCATTTTTCTTTTGCAGGAAAGATAAATCCTCTTAAAAAGGAAGGACCGGCAGACCTTCAATTAGTTTTTGAAACATTACCCATTCCTTCCTCCCGAAAAACTCCTTTTGCTTTTCTACAGGGTAAAGTTCGTCTCTCCGGAAAAACAAGAGAAAGGCTAAATCTCTACGGAGATTTACGAATTACTTCCTCAAAAGCAAATCGGGGAAAAATTAAAATTGTCGGTTATTTGAAAAACAAAACTTCATTTAACGGAAAAATAGATTTGAAGAAAATTAATCTTGCAATTCCTGATTATCCTTTTTTTGAAAATTTTAACGGTTCTTTTGAAATAGTCAAAAACAGTATCATGGAAAGTCCGATTACCCTGGAAAAAATTGACTATCATCAATTGGAGTTTTATAATATAAAAGGTAGAGTTTCTTACGAGCGTGATGAAGATTCCTTAAAGATTAAAGATTTCACTTACCATCTTTGCCAGGGAAAAGGAAAGGGAAATTTAGAAATAAAGGAGTTGCTCTCCGGAAAAAATCGTTACCTTTTCTCTACGGAAATCTCGGATTTCAATCTTGAAAATTTTTGCCAAAGTTATAAAGAAGCAGGACTCATTTCCGGGATTTTGGAATGCCGATTTAAAATGAAGGGGACTAAAGAAATATTTCCGGAAATTTCTGCTTCCTTTTTCACCGTAAAAAAACCAGAGGTAAAACAAACCATCAGTTTCCGGGCTATTGAGAAGATATCTTTCCTTACCGGCTCTTCCTTCATCAAGAAAAGATTAACGGATTATCCTTACCGAAAATTGGCCGGTTCTTTCCAGATAAAAGATGGGTATTTTACTCTCCGGGGCGATATTAAGAAAGGGGGAAAGCAGTATCTTCTTCTAGGTCCGTTTTTTGGCCAATCAATCAATATTCTTATTGACCCCAAACAAAATACCATTTCTCTCAATGATCTTAAAATGAGGTTAAAGAGGGTTTTAGAAATTAGCCCTCAAGTCGCATCTATAGGCTCAAATAAAAATTAAGGGGGTGAAAAGATAAAATGAAAAAATTTTTAAGCATTATACCGGGAATAGCTATTATTTTCCTGCTGATAAACTGCGCTACCGTGAATGTCTACGTGACCTTTCCTCAGGAAAAAATAAAGGATGCCGCTATTGATATCGAAAACCAGTTGGAGGAGGGAGGGAAAAGTTTCAACTTCAATCCTTTCGCTTCAGGTTTGCTTTATGCCGAGACCATTACTCCGGAACTAAAGGTCCATACGCCTGAGATTGAGAAGGCTCTCGCCTCCCGAAAGGCAAGATTTCCTCAGATTAAAGAATACAAACGCCAGGGAGTAATCGGAGAAAATAATGAAGGATTGCTTGAAATTAGAGGTAATGCAGAAATTCAGGTTCAAAGATTAGTCAAAGAAGAAAATAAAGATAGGATGACTATTTATCAGACTTTGGTGCAGCAGAATAATATGTCTCCGGGACAGTTGAAGGTTATTCAAGAGCAATTCGCTGCTACTCGCCGCAAAAGAGCTAAAAAAGGCGAATGGATTCAATTACCCGATGGTGACTGGACACAAAAGGGATAGGAGACTTATTGTTTAACAACCCCTAGACTGTCTGTAACCGCTAAATTTCCCTGAAAGTCTAATTGATTTAACCGGGAGAGATATTGGTCTTTTATTTCGTTAAATGAGGCCATATATTTAGGGTCAAGGGATTTAGCCGAAGGGAGTTTTATTTTCAAAAAATTGACGAACCTTCCGTTCCTAATAATTCTAAAATCAAGGTGGGGTCCGGTGGAAAGACCGCTCGTGCCAACATAGCCAATTACCTGGCCCTGCTTTACCTTTTTTCCCTCTTTAATTCCTCTCCCATAGCGGGAGAGATGTCCGTAGGTTGTATAATAACTTCCGGAATGTCTGATTTTCACAAACCTTCCAAAGCCATCTTTCCAGCCCGCATAGACAACCATTCCATCTCCAATAGTAGAGACTGGAGTGCCGGATGGAGCGGCGTAGTCAATCCCTAAATGAGGCCGGTAATATTTCAAAATAGGATGAAATCGCTGATAGGAAAAATAGGAACTGATTCTACGATAATTTAAAGGGGAACGTAAAAACATTTTTCTTAAGGATTCCCCTTCCAGGGTATAATGATCTCCCGAGCCAGCTGAATCTTCAAAGAAGACCGCGGTATGAATCTTTCCATTATTCTCATATTGAGCAGCTAATATCCTGCCCTCCAAAAGAGATTTCCCATCTTTCTGGTAGTCTTTCCAGATGAGTTTAAAAACGTCGCCGGTCCTGAGCTCGGTTAAAAAATCTATCTGCCAGGCAAAGATATCGGCGAATCTCATAATCAGGTCAGGAGTAAGATTTTCCTTAAGCATACTTTCGTAGAGAGAACTTTCTATCTCTCCCTTTATTCCGGTGATTACTTCCTCGGTTTTTACTCTCTCCCGGGAAGCCACCAATTCGCCTGAGTCTCCTCTTTCTACAAGATAAAAATCCAGGGGAGACGTCCAGTAACGAATATTTTTGAGTTTACCGGAAGTTCGGGTAATCTCATATTTGTCATCAGGATAGCACTTGCGAAAATCAAAGATTGGCCTTAAAGCCTCTTGCAGGAGAAAAATCTCCTCTTGCGAAAAACCTTCCCTGGCTAAGGAAGTCAGGAGAGTCCCTCCTTTGCCGATAGTTGCAGAAGACGTTTTCTCTGGAGGAGGATGCTTGCGGCAAGCTTTTAAATAGAGGAAAAGGCTGGTCCCTGCAACTAATAAAATAAAAATGAAGATGGTTGCAAGAAATTTCTTTTTCATTTTTCTTTTATTATACCATCTATTGATTTTTCTTTCCAAATCAATTATACTTTATTTATTGTGAGCATTACTTATCAACCGCATAATCGCAAAAGAAAAAGAACTCATGGCTTCCTGAAGAGAATGCGAAGCAAAGGGGGCGCAAGAGTTATTAATGCCCGTCGGAGGAAAGGAAGAAAAAAACTTATCCCATGAAAAGGGCATTCCTTTTTCTCATCAGGTTTTATAAAATTTCTATTTCCTCTTTTTTTCCTTCTCGCTGCCGATTTTACCCATCCTGTTCTTCCTATGCGGCGGAAGTGCTAAATAGGTTTGGAATAAGAAGGGGATTTATTCTTTCCTTAAAAAGAATAAGCAGATGCCATCCTTTCTATCCCGGCGGTTACGACCCGGTACCGGAAAAATAAAATTTTGGACGCAGATAACCTCAGGATAAAACAGGATTCTGATGAAGTAGAAAATGAAAGTTTAATATTATAGTTAATTGTGCGATAAATCGCACCGCTACAGTAACGGTCGCATTTATGCGACTGTTTTGTCTGTGTGTATCTGCGTTAATCTGCGTCCGATAAAAGATAAATTATGGAAAAACGGACGGCTTTAGCATTTTTTTTGTCTCTTTTAGTTCTAATCGCCTCTAATGCTTATTTTGCTAAAAAATTCCCCAAAAAACAAATAGAAGAGAGGAAAGAAATTTCAAAAAAAGAAAATGCTCAAACTTCTGCCCTCCAGAAAGAAATCCTTCCTGCCTTCCCCAAAGTTCCCGAAAAAAAACATTTAGTTGCGGAAATTCCCGTAGAGACTGATCTTTACAAGTTAATCCTTTCCGGAGAAGGCGCTGTTTTAAAATTAGGGCTGAAGAATTTTCGCAGAGAGGGGGAAGATTTTTTTTCGGTTATTCCCGCCGACTTACCCTTCTGTCCCTTAGAATTTACTGGCTGGGGAAAAGAAATACACTTTTCGGCGGATAAGAAATCTCTCCTTTTAAATAAGGAAAATGAAATTGGGAAGGTCGCCTTAAAGGGGAAAACTAAAGATGGGTTAATCGTAACAAAAAGTTTTAGTTTTAATAACGATGGCTATGGTTTTGACTTAGCGATAAAAATAGAAAACGTTTCTGCGCAGGAAAAATCATTGGCTAATATAGGAATTCTTTGTGGCTCGGGATTTTCTTCTTCGCAGAAGAAACCCTCCGGAAGGGATCCTGATATTGAAGAGGGTCAAATTTCGGTAGATGGTAAAATTAATCGCTTCAGCACCAGAAAATTCAAAAAGAAACAAACTATTGCTGAAATTGAATGGATTGCGCAAAAGTCTCAATATTGCCTTTTATTTTTGCAGCCAAAATCAAAAACCGATGCCTTCATCTATCCTGAAGAAAAAAGGCTGATTCTCGGAGTTAATTTTCCTTCAATCATTATTCCTGAAAACGGAATCGCAGAGAAAAAACTCTTCTTCTACGGCGGACCTGCAGATTACGAAATTGCCAAAGCCGAAGAAAAAGGGGTGGAGAAAACGCTTGAAGGAGGGTTCTTTGTCACTTTGGGAAGATTTATTCTTAAAATTCTTACTTTCCTCTATCAACTCGTTGGCAATTGGGGCTGGGCAATTATTATTCTTACCATTCTGGTTAAAATTTTTCTTTTTCCTCTTTCCCGAAGTTCAGTTCGCTCCATTAGCCAGATGCAGAAACTACAGCCCTACCTTAAAGACTTGAAAACAAAGTATAAGGGAAACACCCAGTTAATGAATAAAGAGATGATGGAACTTTACCGTAAGTATAAAATTAACCCTTTGGGCGGATGCTTGCCGATGCTTGCCCAAATGCCCATTTTTATTGCATTCTTCTTCGCCCTGCGCTCGGCCATTATCTTGAGGGGAGCAAAATTTATGTTCTGGATTAAAGACCTTTCTTTACCTGATACCGTCCTTGCTATCCCCAATTTCCCCGGAGGCGGTATCAACATTCTACCTGTTTTAATGGGCGCAAGTATGCTCATCCAGCAGAAAATGACTACTACCGACCCCAATCAAAAAATGATGGCTTTGATGATGCCAATTTTCTTTACTTTTATTTTTTATTCCTTTTCTTCGGGCCTGCTCCTATATTGGCTGGTAATGAATATTTTAAGTATTGCCGAGCAGCGCTTTGTTAGCGGAAAAAAGTGACCATCACCCTCCCTTCCATCCCCTCCCCTGGAGGGAGGGGAATTTAGGGGAGGGGAAAAATAGTTTTTTAATAAATTTTCTGGTCGGAAGCAACCCCCCGTCAAGATAAATAGCTCCGATTATTGCTTCCAGACTATTGCCAAGATTAGAGGCTAATTGCCTTCCGCCTTGAGCTTCTTCGCCTTTGCCTAAAAAAAGAAACTTCCCTAAGCAGAGCTTTTTAGCAACAGAGGCAAGATGTTTTCTGCTAACCAAAGAACTTCTCTTCTCGGTTAAGTCACCCTCAGCCGCTTTTGGATATTTCTTATAGAGAATGACACTTACGATTAATCCTAAGATGCTATCGCCTAAAAACTCCATTCTTTCATTAGAGATAAGGTTATTCTCGTAAGCAAAGGAAGAGTGATTTAACGCCTCCTTAAGAAGAGATTTCCTTTTAAACCAGTAGCCAAGAACCTTTTCGCATTCGTTTATTCTTTCCATAATTTAATACCATAGGAATTTCCTTTTTCTAACCACGAATTAACGCGAATTACTCTAATTCGTAAAATTCGATAAATTCGTGGTTTTATAACTTGTTTAATTTTCGTAATTTCGTGGTAATTAAAACAACGATCAATCCTATACAAAGAAGAATTAAAGGAGCATCGCCAAATTTAGTATAAAAACTTAAAGAGGAAACCGGCTTAATTTCCCCAACCAGGAAACCGGAGACAAAGAGTTTTTTACCATTTTCCTCTACTTTTTTTAAGATTTCCCCCCAGGGAGCAATAATAGCTGAAAGCCCGGTGTTTGCGGTCCGTAGAAGATATCTCCTATTTTCTACCGCCCGGAAAACAGCAGCGGCAAAATGCTGAGAAGCGCCAAAATCCCCAAACCAACTATCATCAGTAATATTAACCAAAAAGTTTGCTCCTTTTTTAGTAAATCTTCGGGAAAGTTCCGAAAAAATATCCTCAAAGCAGATTAAAGTAGCAAAATTTCCTTCAGGTAAAGAGAAGATTGTGTAATTTTCTCCTGGACTAAAATCAGGAATAAAACCAGCCGCTTTCGCCACAAACCTTTTCAGGAAAGGGAAAGATTCTCCCCCTAAAACATATTCTCCGTAAGGAACCAGATGAATCTTGTCATAAGTATCCTTGATTCGTCCCTGAGGAGAAATTAAAAAAGCGCTATTATAGTTTTTGCCGCTTCGTTGGTCCAACGAACCGGCGAGAAGATAAAATTTCTTTGCTTTGGCTAATTCAAAAAGACGCTTTTGGATTGGTCGGTCCAATTTCAAATAGGTACTAATCGCGCTTTCCGGCCAGATAACCAGATCAGGATTATTTTTGGCTGCTTTTTCGGTGAGGGCAGAATAAATCTTGATATTTTTTTCTTTGGAGAAAGTTTCCCATTTCTGAAGCGAAGGAATATTGCCCTGAACCAACGATACTTTTATCTCTTTTGCGGTAATTCCGGAAATCTTTTTCATTTGACCAATGCCAAAAAAGAAAGCGAGTAAAAGGATAAAAAAGGACAAAGCAATGGAAACCTTGGGCATTTTTGTTGCGATGCTCTTTTTCTGTTTGAAGAAAAGTTGGCTTAAACCGATATTAATCAGCACAACAAGACCAGAGACAATGTAGGCGCCAAAAATTGAGGAAATTTGAATAAATCTTAAATTTTTATATTGAGAGTATCCCAGAAGCAACCAGGGGAAACCGGTAAGGAAATGACTTTCAACGTATTCTAAAAGAATCCAGAGCCCTGCGCCAAAAAAATTTTTAGCCGGAAGATTCCATTTAGTGAAAAGAAAGGCAAAGAGCCCGGGATATAGGGAAAGATAAAGAATCAAGACGAGAAAACCTATTCGGGTAACATTGGCGAGCCAGAAAAGGCTTCCTCCGAAAAAGATGAGACCAAAGAGATAACCTGAAAAGAAAGAATACCGAAAATCACGGATCGCCAGAAAAAGGGGAATTAAAGCAAACCAGGCTACGATTTCGCAGTCAAATTTAGGAAAGGCAAGAATGAGGAGTAAACCAGAGAGGATGGAGAAGAATATGCTCTTTTTCATTACCCCTACTCTATCTCCCTGTTCTTTTCATCAACTCTAATAATTTTCGGTTTGAATTTTTTTGCTTCTTCGTCCCCGAAAATCCCGTAAGAAAGAATAATAATTTTGTCCCCTTTTTCGAACCAGCGCGCCGCCGCCCCGTTGATACAAACAATCCCGGAATTGCGTTTTCCTTTGATGTAGTAAGTTTCTACTCGCGCCCCATTATTCAAATTCAGCACCTGAACATTTTCCCCGGGAAAAATATCCGCACTTTCGGCTAATCCCTCATCAATGGTGATGCTGCCTGAATAATGAAGTTTGGTATCCGTAACAGTCGTCTCTGAAATCTTTGACTTTAAAATAATTCTCTGCATAATTTAATAGGTAACAGTTAAGTTCTCCTGAAATAATATTTTACTCTTTCTCTTTAAACCCTGGCATTGTGCCTAATGGGACTTATCACGTTTGCTCTAGTCCCGAAGAGTAAACCTTCTATGTTGTATTATACACCGTTTCGCCATTTTTATCACTTTATTTTATTGATAAAATCTTCAGGATACCCAATATTTTCTGTAAATTTACTTATATTTGAAAGCATTCTCCCCCACTCTTTCTCTTTTTATATTAGCCAACCTTGCCTGCAATTGTAGATAACGTTCCCAGCATAAAAGAAGTTTTTGCAAAGCAAAAATTTTGGTGAGCCCGAAGGGTGAACCTTTTATGCTGTGTTATCTGCTGTTGCGGGTTTACTTATTATTTTTTCCATTCAATTAATGGACTTAATCTATCTTTAATTGCTTTCTCTATCTTATCGATATTATCTGTATTATTAAATTTAATTTTATAATAATTGGCAATTTTCTTTAAAATAGAATTGTCTATTTCTCTTAAAACCTTATTAGTTTTAATAGCATACAAGATATAAAGTTTTTTATTTTGCTCTACATCTTCTATGTTGACAAGGGGTGACAAATTTCCATATAACCACGCATCTTCAGGATTAAACAGACTCTTCAGCGAATAAAGATACGAATACTTATAAAAATTTTCTAATGTTACCACTATGCCATTAGGATGTTCTTTTGTAAAAAAAGAGGCGTTTTTCTTTAAAGAATTAAAATCGCGAAAAGAGTAATAATATAAACCGATAGGAGATTTTTGGACATCATTTTTGCGTGGAGGATATTTATTAATATATCCATCCGTAGTTTTAAAATCAGATAAAACAAATATTTTGTCATTATCTAATATATTAAATCTAAAATCCCTAATGTCCTCAAATAACATTCCATCAGCATTTTTTTCATAAAGAGTTACCAATATTGGGAATTTACCTGTTCCTGTTCCCTGAAACAATGCACTAGAAAATATCGTACCTCTTATTAGTTTGTAGTTGCCCTTAAAATCGCGCAATCTCTTAAAATTAGCTTCTTTTATTAAGTATGATAGTGGATGTAACACACAAACTACATCAGCATTAAGTTTATGATATGACTTTAAGAATGAAACACCTATATCTCTATCATATAAATCTTCATCGCATATATTTTGTCCCTTCTCGCCGCTCTTAAATTCTGATGTTGTATCATTATAAGGTGGGTTGCCTATCATTATTAAAAATTTAGAAGAAGGAATTAAATATTTATCTCTATTGACTTCTTTTAAAGAATTTGTATGAAAAATATTATTATGACTAAAATATTGTTTGAGAAATTTACAGGCTTCTAAATCACAATCTGCTATCCGATAATCATAATGCTTGATGCCGAATAAAAATGCTCCACAGCCCCCAGCGCTATCAAACAAGATGACATCTTTTTTCTTGTTTTCTAAGTAAGGCTTTATAAATTCATGAACCAGTTTAACAAGTTTTTCGGAAGTGTAGTAACTGCCCAATTGGATTCTTTCGCTTTTCGGCAGATGTTCTGCTAAATGGACTTGCATAATTATCACCTATCAATAATTTCAAGAAGTGTTTCAAGGATTTTGACAATATCGTAATTGTGTCGTTTGGATGCCATCCCAAACACTTTCATCATATATACAAGATTCAAAACATTGGTTTTGTTAATAACATATATAAGTTTATCGCCAGAGACAGATGATTTGCCAAGAAGGTCTGATGAATTTCTAAATGCCCTCAAAGGTATGCAAAAATAAACCATCGGCTGAACGCCAGAGGCATATTGCTGCTTTTGAATAGATACTTCTATCTGCGTTTCGTCCAGAGTTTCAATCATAAAAAGTGTTGGCAACTTAATGCTTGTTTCTTCAAAATTTATCCCGTTTATAGTAATCTGTGCATAGTGTTCGACGGTTATGGCTTTTTCGTCTATAAAACTTTTATAGTCCCTTATTTCATTGAGTAAGTTTTCAACTTCTTTTTTAGTGATAAATTCTAATTCCATAGCCTTATAAAATATTTCCGACAATTCATAAGGATATTTTGTTTTCCCGTTATTTCCAACAAAATGTTTGCTTGTTAATTTTGTTTCTTTTTTGCCATCTTCAACGTCCTTAATAGGAACATCATAACCTATTTGCCATTCTAAATATGTTTGTTCATCAAAGGGACATTCTCTTGTCGAAAAGATTTCACCGAAATCTAATCTATTTTTTCTTTTCTTAAATCTAAATTTCCCGGCATTAGTAGCGGGTATGGTTAATAAAATATTATTTTCTTTAATTGTCCAATCCATTTTTATCTCCTTATTTTAAACTACTATTTCCTGATTCTTTTATAACCGACCCTGATGCCTTTTGGACTCTTTCAAGAGCGATTTTGCAATATTTTTCTTCAATTTCAAACCCAATGAATTTTCTATTAAGTTGAACACAAGCAATAGCTGTAGCTCCACTTCCTATGAATGGGTCTAAAATTAAGTCATTTTCTTTTGTGAACATTTTTAGAATTTCTTTTATAAAATGTTTGGGTTTGGGAGTTGGATGGTCTATATATCCTTCATCAGGTTCAACCATTTTCCCGGGAGTATCTACAAATATGTCTTTGTTCCAATGAATGATTTTAGGATTCCCTTTCTTAAAGATAACGCAAGACATAAATTTTGTGTATCCTATGGGAGATTTAACCCTTCCTTCAGGACAATATAAAACAATTTGCCAAAAATAATTGAATGGATTATCCTTAAATAATTGTGGTAAAAACTTTGTGCTAAAAAATGTAACAAAGAAACTATGTTTTTTTAAGACTCTATCGCATTCTGGCAGAACATTATAAAAAAGACTTAAATCAGCATCACCCCGTACACCATCTTTATTTAATCCGTATGGCGGGTCGGTAAGCACTACATCTATAGAATTATTTGGAATTGACTTTATCAATTCCAAACAATCTCCGCAGATTATTTTATTAATGAAATCTTCAGGATATTTAAGATTAGGTTTAATTATATCTCTATTTTTTACCATTTCCATTTTAGTTTTTCCTTACCCGCAATTGCAGATAACTTGTTCACAATTGCACTCAGGTGCAACATTTATCCCAAAATTGGGGTTGTAGCTGCACCATGGTGCGGTTATTTTACATCTATCCGAAGAGCGAAACCTCTCTCCTTGCATCAAGTTTTGTCACTCTCGCCTCCTTCAAAATCGAGATTGTCCAACGGACTTCGTATTTCTCCCAAACTCCTTGTACTGACATGGGTATATATTTCGGTCGTCTTACTGCTGGCATGGCCTAACAGTTCCTGTATGTATCTGAGATCAACTCCGGATTCCAACAAGTGCGTAGCGAAACTATGCCGAAGGTCATGAACCGACACATCTTTCTTTATGCCAGTCCTCTCGCAGGCTTGATCGAAAACCTTCTCTATCGTCCTTTTCGAAAGATGCCTGCCTGCTTTTGCTCCTTCAAAAAGCCACTTTCGGGGTTCATACCGCTTAATATACAGGTCAATTAATTCCAGGGCTTTGGGGGAAAGAAGTGTATACCTGTCTTTTCTCCCTTTTGCTCCCTTTACCAAGACGAGCATTCTATCCCTGTCAAGATGCGCCTGCTCCAGTCGGGCTGTTTCACCAAGCCTCAGGCCACCGGAGTATATGGTCATCAGAATTGCCTTGTGCTTGATATTCGCTGTGCTTTTTATAATGCGGCTGACTTCTTCTTTACTTAAGACTTCCGGCAGTATTTTGTCCTTTCTCGGCCTTACGACTTCATAGATGAACTTCTTCTTAAGCATGGTCCCGTAATAGAACTTCAGGGCGTTTATTGCCTGATTCAATGTGGATATGGCAGACTGTCTTTCTTCGGCGAGGTGAACAAGGTAGTCCTTTATGTCTCCTTCCTGAACTTCAGTGGGGTTCTTGTTTATAAAACTCAGAAAATCTCTGTTGTAATAGAGATAACCTTTGACCGTTTTATGGCTGTATTTTCTTGAAAGAAGTTCACGTTTAAGGTCATCAAATTGAGATTGCGGAACCTGTTCCGAGCCTATCTTGAGATTGCTTCGTCCCGATTTTATCGGGACTCGCAATGACGAGCGAGGAAGCCCGTCCCTCGCAATGACGGAAGTGAGTTTAGTTTGTAAGGCTGTGTCTATATGTATTTCCTCGCCTTCAAAAGCTTTTAAAATCTTTTCTAAAGTTCCGTTGGAATTAGGAAAGCTCCAATACTTTTTATCCGGATGCCACCTATGGCCCTCAATGGTTTTAACTTTAGCCACAAATTTAGGATCGTACGAGAAAGAAACTACAATTTCCCCCTCCTGTATATTCTTACCGATTTTACGCTTGCCATAAATTTATTTTATCAATTCCTCAATACTAACACCTAACTTTAACATTATACGGTAGATTCTAATCAAAAATCAAATTACACCCCGACCTATCTCCTCCCCCTCGAGGGGGAAGGATTGAGGAGAGGGAAAAAGGGAATTCCTATACTATCAAATTATTACATTATCAATTAATCTGGTTTTTCCAATCCAGGCGGCTATTGCAATTAAGGTATTCTTTTTTATCTTTTTAGCATCCTTTAAATCGATTAAATTTATGGCTTTGAGATAATCAATTTTTACTCCTTTCTTTTTTTTAATCAAATCCTTTGCTTGCTGCAAAACCCTGGCGCTGTTGTTCTCTCCGGAATTTACCATTTTTTTCGCTTTAACCAGAGCCTGGTAAAGAATGGGAGCAATCTTTCTCTCCTGTTTACTTAAATATTTATTTCGGGAACTTATTGCTAAACCATCCTTCTCCCTGACCGTGGGCAGGCCAACAACCTCAACATCCATATTCAAATCTTTTACCATTTTCTTAAGAATAATCAATTGCTGCGCATCCTTCCACCCAAAATAGGCTTTTGTCGGTTTAACAATATTAAATAATTTTGCCACAATTGTGGCAACCCCTCGGAAATGAATCGGCCGGGAAACACCGCATAATCTCCCGGATAACTCTTCTACCTGGATATAGGTATGAAAAGAGTCCGGATAAATCTCCTCGTCAGAAGGAACAAAGAGAATGTCGGTTCCGGCTTCCTTAGCCAATTTCTTATCCCTTTCTAAATCCCGGGGGTATCTTTGGTAATCCTCTCCCGGCCCAAATTGCGTTGGATTGACATAAATACTGACCACAACTATACCGCAATCCTTTTTTGCTCTTTTAATCAGAGAAATGTGTCCGGAATGCAAATACCCCATTGTGGGAACCAGGCCAATTATCTTTCCCTTCTTCTTTTCTCTCTCTATCAGAGTTTGTAATTCCTTGCTTTTCTTAATGACCTTCATCCTATTAGCGAGGCTAAAGCCTCGCACTACAATTTTCTTTAAAAAGGGTCTCTATCTTTTTTCTGGTTACCGGGTCCTTAAAAGATGGAGCAATTTCATTCAAGGGCCTTAAAACAAATTTTCTCTTGTTAAATCCTGGATGAGGAATAATAAGGTCAGGCTCATTCAAAATAAGGGAATTATAAAAAAGAATGTCTAAATCAATTGTCCGCGGCTCTTTTCTTTTATGATTTATTTTTCTCCCCAGGCGCTCTTCTGTCTCTTTAAGAAATTTTAAAAGTTTCTGAGGAGGCAATTCTGTCTCTATCTCTGCCACACCGTTAAGAAAATAGGAGCCTTTTACCCCTTCTTCCGGTCTTGTCTTAAAAAAGAAAGAAACTTGATTAATCTTGATCTTTTTCCTTTTTAATAATCTTAAAGCGGTCTCAATATTCTTTCTCCTTCTTCCCAAGTTTGTTCCAATTCCCAAATAGACAATAGCCACTGTCCCCTCCCTTCCCTCTCCCTCCTTAGGGGAGAGGATGAAGATGAGCGGTTAAAAAAAGAGGTCAATCAATTTATGGCCTTCTTTAAGGTAAAATTTCCTTTTAGCGGCAGTTTCATTGAAGGAAGTGGTTTTATTGGGCTTTACTCCTTTGCCGAAAAGAAGAAATGGAACCGGGTCGGCTGAATGGGTGCGGGATTTCAGAGAGGTAATGTGGTCAGAAAGAATAAGGAGCCGGCACTCTTTTAAAGCGAGAAGTTGCGGAAAAATTCTTCCCATAATTTCCTTGTCAAAATCCTCAATTGCCTTAAGTTTTAGTTTTAACTGGCCGGAATGGCTTGCCTCATCCGGAGCCTCAACATGCAAAAAAACAAAATCCTTTTCCTTTAAAGAATTTATCGCTGCTTCCACTTTACCCTTATAATTGGTATCCAGATATCCGGTAGCTCCTTCTACCTCAATAGAAGTAAGGCCAATGGATTTACCAATTCCTTTGACAATGTCTACGGCAGAGATAACGCTACCTTTAAAACCAAACCTTTTCCTGAAACTCGGCAGACTCTTTTTTCTCCCTTCTCCCCAGAGCCAAATCATATCGGCTGGATTTTCTTCCAGGTCAATTCTGATTCGATTGATTTTATGATCGCGAAGCAAAATCCTGGAATCCATCATCAATTCCCGTAAAATCCTGGCATCTTTGCCGGAAGGGAGATAATCCTTAATCCTTTTCCCGATAATATCGTGAGGAGGCGTAGTGGAGATTTCACCAAGATTAAGGGTACAATCCTTGAAGATGAGGATATGGCGATAACTTACTCCCGGATAAAATCTAATTTTTTCATCGGCCAATTTGCGGTTGAGAAAATCAATAAGAATTTTTGCTTCCGCAGTTTGGATATGGCCTGCAGAATAATCGGCTAAAATTCCATCGTTCTCGGTAATAAAATTGCAGCGGATGGCAACATCCTTTTCCCTTAAGTTAATTCCCATATTAATTGCTTCCAAAGGTCCTCTTCCGAAGTAGAATTTTCTGGGGTCATAACCTAAAATGGAAAGGGTAGCGATATCGCTACCCGGCTTTAATCCTCTGGGAATAGTTTTTACTCGGCCTACAAAACCTCCCTTAGCCATCTTATCCAGCCAGGGAGTTTTAGCAAACTCCAAAGGAGTTTTACCCCTTAATGCCCTTTGAGGATAATCAGCCATCCCATCCCCAATAATAATCAGATATTTCATAATTTATTTGTGCGATGAATCGCACCGCTACATAACAAATTATACGACGTGTTTATAATTCTTTCAATAATCGCGGCAGTTTGCTCGGGAGTTTCCTGGCGGCTAAGGTTAAGCCACCTTATTCTTTTGTCCCCGCGAAACCAGGAAAGTTGGCGTTTGGCAAGCCTGCGGGTATTCCTCTTTACCAACTCTACCGTCGCCTCCAACCCTCTCTCCCTTTTTAAATAAGTGATAGTCTCTTTGTAGCCAATTGCCTGCATTGAGTTTAAATTTTCGCTATATCCTTTTTCTAAAAGAGTTTTAACTTCATCAACCAGCCCTTGAGCAAAGATTTCCCCTACCCTTTTATTGATTCTCTCGTAGAGTTCTTTTCTCTCCCGCTTGATTCCAATAATTAAAGTCTGGAATAACTTCTCCGGTTTCTTTTTCTGTAAAACAGAGATGGGGATACCGCTGGTATAAAATACTTCCAGCGCTCTTTTGATTCTCCGAGAATCATGAGGATGGATTCTTTGGCTTGCTTTTTGGTCAACACTCTCTAATTCCCGATAGAGAGAAGCAATATCCTTCCCTTCAAGGCTTCTGCTTATTTCTAATCTTTTCTGAGAATCTATCTTAGGATGTTCAAAGAGCCCATCAATCACTGCCCGGATATAAAGACCACTGCCGCCGACTAAAATAGGAATCTTTTCTCTTTGATGAATATCTCCGATTATTTTTTCCGCTTTTTTAGCGTACTCAAAGACGTTAAAAGATTTATCCGGCTCCAGGAGATTAATAAGATGGTGGGGAACCTCTTTTTGCTGATGCAAAGAAGGCTTGGCGGTGCCAAGGTCCATCCCTTGATATAATTGCATTGAGTCGGCAGAGAGAATCTCTCCCTGAATCCTTTTGGCCAGGGACATAGCAATCTCCGATTTGCCAACCGCCGTGGGTCCAAGAATAACCAAAAGAGGAATTGCCATTAAAAGGTTGCCCCTCTCTTCCCACTCTTTCTTTCCATCTCCAATAGTTTTCTGCCATATTCAAAACCTGCAATGGCGGCGGGGTCATCACTTCTCATCGTTCGGCTCTTAATTCTTTCCTTATCATAAAATTTTCTCATTTTCTGCAGTTTTAAGAATCGTTCCTTAAAATCATTGAAATTGGAGCCGTAAATGTGATAGGAATCGGAGATATCTAAATAGTAACCGACGAAAATTTTCTCCTTTCTTTTTTCCGAAATTTTCCCGCAAATAATTTTTTGCAATTCCGTAAAGCCAAAGATATTCATAAATGCCGCCCGATAAGCATCGCGGCTTCTCCAGTGAGTATGCATATCCAGGAAGAGTTTATCCTGCCTTCGGCTAATCCGGCACCAGAGTCTTTGCAGGCAGGGAGGGTCATCCGCAGGAGGATCAACCGCAGGGATCCAGGTAATGGCCTGGGCCCGGCGGGAATACTCCGAACTGGCCAGTTTTTCCACGATATAGTCTACCTGATTAATCTTATCAAGATAGCCAAAAAGTCGTTGGTGATAGGTATAGGTCCAGGAGCCGGCTTGAGGATTAATCCATTGATCGTGAACCCCTAAGACCACTTCCTGCCGATACTTCTCCAAATCCTCCAATCCCCCGGGGAAAGCAAGGTGAATCCTAGGCTCAACAAAAGGATTTTTTACCAGCATCATTACGGCAGCGTCTTTGCTGGGCGGGTCCTCGGCAGCATCATACTCCGTCTTAATGTTTTTCCCCTTCTCCCAGAGTTCAAGAATACTTTTCTCCCAAACCTCGGCAATCCCCTCTCCTTCTACCTTAAAAACTGCGATATTATTATTCAAAAGACACCTCCTGTAAAAAGTTTTTATAACCACAGAAAATTCACAAAGAAAAACAATGTAACCACGAATTTATCGAATTTCACGAATTAAAACTTTTGACAGGATTAACATGATTAAAATCAGGATTATAAAAATAAAATCCTGTAAATCCGGTCAGAGAATCTTTATTATTGTTTTTTGAATTCGATTAATTCGTGTAATTCGTGGTTAAAGATGTTGTAGTTTTTCGTGATTTCGTGGTAGTCTGTAAATCTACGTGTATCTGTGTCCGATTAAGTTCTCCGTGTTTCTCTGCGGTTAAGTTTTTTGTTGCTGATAAATGTCCCTTCCACAAGCGTCAATGCCAACAAGGAGGGGAAAATCCTCTACCTCCAATTTTAAGATAGATTCGCATCCTAAATCAAGATAAGCAATCAGAGTTGTCTTTTTTATAAATTGGGAATATAAAGCTCCGCAACCGCCAAAAGCAATAAAATAGACCGCTGAATACCTCTTGATTGCCTCTTTTACCTCCTGACTGCGCTCTCCCTTGCCAATAGTTCCCTTTAAACCTAATTTCAAAAGGCTCGGCGTATACGGGTCCATTCGGTAACTTGTGGTGGGGCCGCAGGAGCCGATAATCTTTCCCGGCGGCGGTGGTGTTGGTCCGGTATAATAAATAATCTGCCCTTTCAAATCAAAAGGCAATTTTTTTAAATTCTTCGTCATTCTTTGATGGGCCGCGTCCCTTGCCGTATAAATGATGCCGGAAAGCAAAACTTCATCTCCGGTTTCCAGTTTTTTTATTCCCTCTGAAGTTAAAGGAGCAAATATCCTCTTAGTTTTCATTTTTATAGAATTATTTCCTGATGGCGATTTGCCCAGCAGGAAATATTGACTGCCACCGGCAAACCAGCGATATGAGTAGGGAAGGTTTTAATCTTTACGGATAAAGCAGTTGTTTCCCCTCCCAATCCTGCCGGACCAATATTTAATTGGTTAATTTCCCTTAATAATTCTTCTTCTAATCTTTTAATTTTACTTTTTAGTCCAGGACACCCGCGAAAATAAGCCCTTTTACTTTTAACTGGTTCTAAAAGAGCCTCTTCGGCCAGAGAGACGGCTTTCTGCATTGTCCCGCCAATCCCTATTCCTATCACCATGGGAGGACAGGGATGGGAACCCGCCTTCTTTACGGAATCAAGAGTAAACCTTTTAATTCCTGCTTCGCCGGCATCAGGGCGCAACATTGAGGTTTTAGCCATATTCTCAGCGCCAAAGCCCTTGATTAAAAGTTTAATTTTTAAACGGTTGCCGGCTACAATCTTCTCGCGGATAATTGCCGGAGTATTGTCTTCGGTGTTAACCCGGGATAAGGGCTCGACTATTGACTTACGCAAATACCCAGATTGATAGCCCCTTCTTACACCTTCCTGAACAAGAGCGGAAAGGGAAAGAAACTCTCCCAAATCAATTTTAAGTTTATCCCCTATTTCCAGAAAGACAATTGCCATTCCGGTATCCTGGCAAACCGGGAGTTTCTCTCTTTGCGCAATTTTGATATTCTTTAAAATAGAAGCAAGCACCATTCTTGCCCTCCCCTGCTCTTTTCCCCGGGCGTGTTTTAAGGAAGTGATTAAATCTTCATTAATTTGGCAATTGCTTTGGATGCAAAGCCGGCTAATTACAGCGATAATTTTTTCAGCAGAAATTTTACGCATTTTTTATTCTCTCAACCAGTTTTAATGATTGCTGATTGCTCGGGAGATAATAATCTTTAAAATAACTAAGGTAATTTAAAAGTTCTTGGCGCAGATTAAAAGGCATTTTTAATCTCGGGAGAAGAAAAACCTCCAAATTTAAAAGATAATTCATCAAGGTATTTAAAGAATAAGTAATTGGAAGAGAGGTTGGGTCCTGCCGACAGCATCTTCGGCAGAGAAGCCCTCCGGCTTGAGCGCTTAATCTAAAACCAGGCGTATCTTTTTGAATTTTCTTTTTGCAGATGACACAGTTATTTAGAAAAGGGCCGTAACCGAGAATCTTCAAAAATTTTAATTCAAAAGCAGGGCGGACCAATTCTATCTGGTGATAGTCTTTTATCTCATCCAGAACTTTTAAAATCTTAAAGAGCAGCCAGAAGAGAGAACTATTCTGCTCGCTTTCTCTAACCGCCTCCTTGACCAATTCCAAAACGTAAAAACTATAAGATAATTTTTTTAGGTCTTGATGCAATCCCGGAAAGGGGTCAAGAAGTTCGCAGTGAGAAACCAGGGAAAGAGAATTTTCTTTTCTATAGAGAGAAATTTCAACATAGGCGGGAAAAACATGGAAAAAAAGTTTTTTAGTCCCAAAAACTCCTTTAGCAATAGCGTCAATCTTGCCAAAATCAAGGGTGTAGTAAACGAGGAGAAGACTTGTCTCTCTGAATCTCCTACTCTGAATGATTAGAGCATTAGTTTTTGCCAGAGCCACTTATTTTATTCTTTAATATTTTTGTTTTGTTCCTTTAGTTGATTCGCAGTCAATCCTAGCGAAAGTATCAATTTTAACGCATCCTCTACGCTTAAATCCAGCTTTTTTAAATCCTTTTCCGGAATCAGGAAATAAAAGCCGGTAGTAATATTGGGAACGGTAGGCACAAAAAGACTTACCAATTTTTCGTTGCTTTCTTTTTGAATCTCTTTTTGAGCAGGGGAAGTGATAAAAGCAAGAGTCTGAAGGCCTGGAGAAAATTCTATCAGAGCTACACCATTAAAGGCCTTTTTTTTCAAAACAGCATCACTGACACCTTTAATGGAAAGGTAAATTTTATTAAAAAAAGGAATTCGGGCTAAAAGCCCCTCTCCGAATTTCAATAATCTTTTTCCTAAAAGATTGTTTGCTACCGCGCCTACTAAAATAATAATCAGAATAAGAGAAAAAACTCCCAAACCCGGAGCATAGAAATTAGGTAAATAATTCCTGAAAAGGTTACCCAATATTCCTTCCAAAAAGATGGAAACTTTCCACAATATCCAAATTGTCACAATAATGGGAATCAGAATGATAAGACCGGTAATAAAGTGACGCTCCAGATTTTTCATTGTGTTTTAATAAGATTTAAAATATTTTCTTCTTCCTTTTCCATTTTTAATCTATTTTTTTTGCTGTTATCCTTATAACCGGCAAGATGCAGAAACCCATGAAGGACTAAAAGGCTCATTTCGTCTTTTAGAGATTGGCGGTAAATTTTTGCCTGCTTCTTTGCCGAATCTAAAGAAATAAGAATCTCTCCGGTATTTTCATCAACAGGAAAGGCAAGCACATCAGTAGGCCTATCCACACCACGATATTTAAGATTGTATCTTTGGATTTCTTCATCGTCAAGTAAAATAAGTCCAATTTCTCCCTGTTTAATTGATTTAATTTGCCCAATTTTTTTTACGATGTCTTTAAGAAAGACGAAGTCAAACTTTATTTTGGTTAAATTGCAAATGTATGTTTTTTTCATAAGCTTTAATAATCTCGCGAACCAGGGGATGCCTGACCACGTCTTTTTCGGTCAGGTAAATAAACTTTATCCCTTTAATTTCTTTTAAAAGTGATTCTATCTCAACTAATCCGATAGTGGGGTTTGCAGGAAGATCGGACTGGGTTACATCTCCGGTAACGACTACCTTTGAATTAAAACCAAGCCTGGTGAGAAACATCTTCATTTGTTCAGCAGTTGCGTTTTGCCCTTCATCCAAAATAATAAAGGAATTATTCAAGGTTCTGCCTCTCATATAAGCAAGAGGAATTACCTCTATTATTTTTCTGGCAAATAATCTTTTCGTCTCATCCAACGGCAGTATATCATAAAAGGCATCGTGAAGCGGCTGAAGATAGGGACGAATCTTTTCGTCTAAATCGCCTGGGAGAAAACCCAATTTTTCTCCGGCCTCAATGGCTGGCCTGGTCAAAATAATCCTTTCTACTGCACTTTTCTTTAAATAGGAAAGCGCCATTGCCACGGCCAAGTATGTTTTTCCTGTGCCTGCCGGACCAATAGAAATTACAACATCATACTTATTCATTGCTTCAAGATAATCTCTTTGGCCTTTTGACCTTGGAAACACTACTGGTTTTTTGGAAGAAATTTCAATCAAATTTAAGGGGGGGAAGGAAATTTTTTCTTCTTTCTCTAAAATTCTTAAAAAAGCTTCCGGGTTGATCTGGTCTCCTCTTCTTACTAAAGGAAGAATTTCTTTGAGGAGGGAAAGAATTTTCTCAACTTCTTTCTCTTTTCCCGTAAGCGAAAGGGCACAACCTCTAGCCGTAATTGTTACTCCTGATTCCTTTTCCAAAAACCTCAAATTCTCGTCGTATTCTCCAAAGAGAATCTTGGCTTCCTCATTGTTTTTAAGCAAGAATTCCTTGCGCATATTTTTTAAAAATAAACCCTATGCTGCCTTCTCTTTAATTACTTTGACAGCATAGGGAAGTATTTTTTTTACGGGATGTAAAGAATTTGCTTGGGGTAGATAAGATTGGGGTCTTGGATTTTAGACTCATTGGCCTTAAAAATCTTTTGCCAAAGAGCGCCGTCTCCATAAGCATTTTTTGCAATTTTCCAGAGAGAATCACCTTTTCTTACTATATACGGTTTTTCTCTTAGCTCCAGTTCTCTCATTCCTGCACCAAGTCGATTTGCGGCCTCAATTTTTCGATTAGCTGCTGTCACTGCTTTTTTAGCCGAATCAATGGCTGTATTTGCATCAGCAATAGCATCATTAACTGCAGAAAATTCTATCGCGGGCATTCTTTTTGCTGATTTTCTAACCAGTCTTTTCGTAACTCCTCTCTCGGCTTTTCTCTCAAAAACGCCGCTATTGATTCTACTAAGATCCATTTTAGGGACAATCGAACTTTCGGAAGAATCTCCAGCAAAATAACCTTTATTCCCGGCTTCCAAAATAGCCGAAGCAAAAATTACCCCTAAAACAGCTACGCTAAAAAGAAATATTATCTTTTTCACTTTTTTTCACCCCCTCATACCCGTTTTTATTTTGGGACGGCAAGAACTTGCCCCAGGTAAATAAAATTGGGATTTTTAATTTTGTTTCGATTAGCAGCAAAGAGTTTTTTCCACAGAGAGGCGTCTCCATAAACATTTAGCGCAATCTTCGTCAGAGAATCTCCTTTTTTGACTTGATAAGTCTGAGACTTTTTTTCCTTTTCTTCTTCCGCCTTCTGTTCAAACTTCTTCTGTTCCTTCAATTTTTCAGCTAACTCGTTTATTTTGTCGATTGCCCGATTTGTCGTTGCCACCGCTTCATTTGCGATTTTAATTGCTTCATTGGTTTGAGTAATTGCGCGATTGGCGACAGTTTCCGCAGTTTTGGCAGCATTTAAAGCCTCAAGTGATACGCTTTCTGCTTTTTTACTTACCTCTAAAGACGTTTCCGCAATCGCGGTTGATTTTTTTACCGATTCCTCCGCTTTTTTACTTGCTTCTAATGCAGTTTCAGCTGTAATCTTTGCTGTTTCGGCAAAGGTCGGCTCTATTTTCTTTTCTTTTTTTCTCTTCCAAAAAGAGTGCCGTTCTTTTTTCAAGCCTTTTGTTTTTGCCGGAGTTATTTGCTCTTTTTCACCGTGAGCAACATAACTACCGGTATTAATTCTTTTTAGATTAAGGCGCAGACCTGTTGTTTCTTCGGAAGAACTACCCATAACATATCCTTCATTTTGAGCCATACCGGAAATAGAAGAAAGTATCAACCCTAAAATTATTAACTCGGTTCTCTGAATTATTTTCCTCATTATTTTTTTCATCTTTCTCCCTATATAATAAAACTTTTTGCTAATTTATGCAATTTTTTACCAGATACGACAGAGAATTTCCCCTCCAACTCCTTTCTCCTTTGCCTCTCGATCAACCATAATTCCTGAAGAGGTGGAAAGGATAACCATTCCCCGGTTAGCGATAATTTTTGGCAGTTTTTCTTTCCCGGCATAGGTTCTCAATCCTGGCTTACTTACTCTTTTAAGATCAGATATTCTGTTCTTCCCGTTTTTCAAATATTTCAGTTGAAGGTTTAAAAATTTACGATTGTTCTTTGAAAGAACAGTGTAATCTTTAATATAATCCTGCTCTTTCAGAACTTTAGCAATTCCTTCTTTAATCCTGGAAAAAGGAATTTCTACTTCTTTGCCGAAAACTCTGATTTGATTCCGGATTCTGGTAAGCATATCCGCAATTGGATCCGTCATTGCCATACTAATTTTCCCCTCTTATTTCATCTACCAACTTGCCTTTCTTACTCCGGGAATTTCACCTTTTGAAGCTAATTCCCGAAAGCAAATCCTGCATAAGCCAAATTTACGGTAATAACCTCTTGACCTTCCACACTTTTGGCAGCGATTATATCTACGGGTGCTATACTTTGGAGTTCGTTGACTTTTTTCAATTAATGATTTTTTCGCCATTTTAGCAATAGTTTAGTTTCTATAAAACTCAAGATTTCCTAAACTATTCCTGATTACACAGATTAGAAAAGAGATTACAGGGATTAAATCACTGTAATCTGGTCTTTTAATCACCGTAATCATATGATATTTTACAAAAATTTACTTGCTACTAAACGGAACCCCCAATTCTTTCAGGAGGCCCCGCGCTTTTTCATTCTCTCCCGCGGTAGTAGTAACAGTTATATTCATCCCATAGACATGCTTAGCTTTGTCATAGTCAATTTCCGGAAAAATCAACTGTTCAGTCAATCCTAAAGTATAATTACCTTTTCCGTCAAAAGAATTAGGGGAAAGACCTCTAAAATCTCGGACCCGAGGGAGAGCAATATTAATTAATCGATCTAAAAATTCATACATTCGGAGACCTCTTAACGTTACCATACAACCAACGATATCACCTTTCCTTAGATTAAAACTCGCGATTGTTTTTTTAGACGGGGCCAGAGCGGGTTTTTGTCCCGTAATCTGGGATAACCCCTTTACAATCTCTTCAACCATCTCCGGGCTATATTTACGCTTGTTAATGCCGACATTTACCGTAATCTTTTCTACTTTAGGAATCCCCAGAGAATTTTTTATTCCCCATTGCTCTTTTAGTTTGGGGATTATATCTTTTTTATAATAATCAAATAATCGCGCCATTTATTATTTTACAATTTCTCCGCATTTCTTACAAAATCTTACCTTGGTACCATCTTCCAGATAGCGTCTACCTAATTTTGCACCTTCCTGACATTTTAAACAAAAATAGGCTAAATTGCTGATAGCAATGGGCATTTCTTTCTGTAAAATGCCTCCCTGTCGATCAACTCTTTTGGGTTTGGTATGTCTTTTTACGAAATTTATTCCTTCCACCAGAGCAGTTGCTTTTTCAGGAAAGATAGCTAAAATTCTTCCTTTCTTCCCTTTATCCTTACCTTTTCTTACCAGAACAAAATCTTCTTTTTTTAAATGGAATTTCATTATATCTTCACCACAGAGTCACAAAGGCACAGAGAATTATTGTAGAGATTGCCACGTCGTCCCCCCTGCTTTCTTGCCAAAGCAAGAAGGGGGGACTCCTCGCAATGACTTCTCGTCACTTTTAACTTTAAACTTTTAACTATTAACTGTTTTTATAGCACCTCCGGGGCAAGAGAAATGATTTTGGCAAATTTCTTTTCTCTCAATTCTTTAGCTACTGGTCCAAAAACTCTCGTCCCTCGAGGATTATTGGCAAGATCAATGATTACTGCGCTATTATGGTCAAATCGAATCAGGGAACCGTCATTTCTTGAAATCGCTGCTTTTGTTCTGACGATTACCGCTCTTACCTTTTCCCCCTTTTTCACCGCTCCCTCCGGGATAGATTTCTGTACCGAGGCCATAATGATATCTCCAATAGCAGCATATCGTTTCCGGGTCCCTCCCAAAATCCCAAAGCATCTGATTTTTTTCGCTCCCGTATTATCCGCTACCTCTAAAACGCTATTAAGTTGAATCATTCTTTTTGTATCTCCACTAAACGCCAACGTTTCTCTTTGCTTAAAGGACGGGTTTCAGCTATTTTTACCTTATCGCCAACTTTACTCTTATTTTTCTCGTCATGAATTTTAGCTTTAGTATATTTTTTTATTACCTTTTTATAAAGAGGGTGCATTGTCGTTCTTTCGATCAAAACAACTCTGGTTTTATCCATCTTGTCGCTTATTACTTTGGCAATCATTTCCTTTCTTTTTCCTCTTTTTTTCATTTCTTTCTTTTTAATTTTTGATTTTCCGATAAGATTGTTTCTATCTGAGCAATACCCCGTTTAAGTGAGCCTAAAGAAGCATAATTTTTTAATTGACCTAATTTCTGTTTTACTCTCAGATTAAAGAGTTCCTTATGCAAAGAAGAGGATTTTTCCTTTAATTCTTCAAGGGATGCTTTGCGTAATTCTTGTATCTTGTCTTTTTTCATCTTTTAACAAATTTTGTTTTGAAAGGCAATTTATATCCGGCTAAACGAAAAGCTTCTTTTGCTATTTCTTCAGAAACTCCGGTTAATTCAAAAAGAACTCTTCCCCGTTTTATAACGGCAACCCAGTGGGAAATGTCGCCTTTCCCCTTTCCCATTCTAGTCTCCGCCGGTTTTGCGGTAACCGATTTATCAGGAAAAATTCTCAACCACAATTTTCCGCTTTCTTTAAGATAATGCATTATTGCCACTCTGGCTGCTTCTATTTGACGGTCGGTAAACCAGTATCCCTCCAACGTAATCAAACCATATTCTCCAAAGGAAAGATTGCCTCCTCTTAAAGCTTGTCCTTTTCTCCGACCGCGCTGGGATTTGCGAAACTTCACCCTTTTTGGCATTAAGACCATTGTATTCCTTTCAAGAAAAAAAGAAGAACTTAGCCCCCTCACCTCCATCCTCTCCCCTTGGGGAGAGGAAACATAGATGAGGGGGAACTTTGAAATTCCATACAACAAGTTATAAAACCACGAATTTATCGAATTTTAC
>Ga0210030_1000510_pt1 | contig 28710 bp, 27 predicted proteins | sample CryGeymeta201523_FD_183986 | JGI IMG/M metagenome (GOLD analysis project Ga0210030, IMG submission 183986) | Groundwater microbial communities from Crystal Geyser aquifers in Utah, USA - Crystal Geyser metaG 2015-23 (SPAdes) (version 2) | ecosystem: Environmental > Aquatic > Deep subsurface >...
AATATAATTGCGATTAACGTTATTGATATAACCTTAGAATCTAACGGGGCATCTTCACTTGCGGCTGTAACTCCTTATCTTTCTGTGAGTTTTTTTGATAATACTATCTCGCAAACGCAGATGTTCACTTTTATAGGAAAGACTACTCTTGGAAGTTCCATAACAGTGAATGGAAATCAGGTACAGGTGAAATCAGATGGTACTTTTACTGCTACTGTACCCTTGATTTATGAAACAAGCGCGGTAATGATAATTTCTCAAGCGCAGAGTGGAGAAAAAACGACAATAACAAGAACTGTTTTATACAAAGGCAAAAAGAAAATTACAATAGAGATCCAAATAGATAATCCAATAATGACTGTAAATGGCCTGAAAATGGAAATTGACCCTGGAAGAGGAACCACTCCAGTTATTTTAAAAGAGTGGGACAGGACTATTGTTCCCATAAGGGCTATTGTTGAGATAATTGGGGGCAAAGTAGATCGGTTTGATAAAGAGCGCATGGTGGTTATACAGTTAAAGGATAAGGCAATCAAATTGTGGATTGATAACCCGATGGCCGAAGTAAATGGAGAAAAAATAGCCATTGACCCTAATAACAGTAATGTCGAACCGATTATTATTAACTCAAGAACTTATATGCCAATTAGATTTGTTTCTGAAAACCTTGGGTGTAATGTTTCCTGGGATAATACTACAAGAAAAGTGACCATCATTTACTCAGAATAGGTACAAGACTCCTCCTTTTATCTTTAAGAGGAAGGAGTGCCTGGGGGTCTTTTTCTTTCAAATTAATTGGGATGTGTCCCCGATTTCCGATACATAGTCTTGACATAAAAATTTTTATGTTTATAATATATAAAAAATTATATATTGGAGGAAATATGAGAAAAGTGATTTTTATTACTGCACTTACTATTATCTTGATTTCATTTGCTATAACAGGGTGTGCTCGAAATACGACTTCGCAGCAAAATGAAACTTATATAGTAGCAAAACAAACCGTGGAGAGCACTGTTAATATTTCAGGTATAGTGAAGTATGATCCTGAAATTTCAACAATTTCTTTGGTTTCTGGAAAGGTCGTGCATGTATATGCCAATGAAGGAGACTTAGTTAAAGCTGGGGATAAAATTGTTGAAATTGATTCAGTAATTGCAAGAAACAATTATGAGAGTGCATTAAATAGTTATAAGATTGCCAAATCCAATGCTTCAATTGCAAAAAACACTGACTTGAATAATAGTCTTCTTCAGGCTCAAGCAAATCTCAAATCAGCAGAAGCTTCATATGAAATTGCAAAACTGAATTTTTCTATTGCACAGAAAACGGATAATTCTGCTCTGCAGGTAAATCAGGCTGAAGAAGCTGTTAAAACTGCAGAGATAAATGTAAATAATGCGGAACTTAATCTTGAGTCTTTACAAAAGTCAAATACGTCTGACGAATCTATTAAAATTGCAGGCTTTCAGGTACAAAACGCACAACTTTCACTTGCTCTTGCAGAATTAAATTTAAAGAATTTGAAGGGTTCTAATACATATGAAGAAAACCTTAAAGTAGCAGAGGAACAGTTAGGACAGGCAAGGTTGAATGAGAACAGTGCGCAGAATAAACTCGATGAAATTGCTAAAAACACTAATACTCCCGATGAAGAAATTAAAATACTCGAAAATCAGCTTGATATTGCAAAAAGTAATGTAAGAGTCGCAGAGTCAAATCTGGAAAAAACTAAAAATCCCTTAATGCCAACAGAGGACCAAATCCAGCAGGCAGAATATCAAGCAGATCAGGCTAATATTGCATTGAAAATCGCAGTTGAGAATTACAATCAGGCAGTAAAGGCAAAAGAAGCAAAAGACATTCAGGTAAAGACGGCACAAAACCAGGTTGAGGCGGTAAAGTCACAGCTTGCAACTGCAAAAGAAAATCTTGAGATGGCTAAAAATAATAGCTCAGCTTCGAGTGAATCATTAAGTATCAGGAAATATCAGGTTGAGACTGCTGAAGCTGCCCTCGAAAATGCAAAAGCTACATTAAGCTCCACTCAAATCCAGATAGAGAATAACAAAATAAAAATCCAACAGGCTGATTATCAGACAAGCCAGGCTTACAACAGCCTTCAAGTTGCATTAGAAAATCTTAATAATTATACGATTAAAGCACCAATTGATGGGACAGTAATTTTGTTGAATGCGAGGGAGGGCGATACGATCTCCCCTGGTATTAACATTGCTACAATTGGTAATACTGGTAGTTTTCTTGCAGAAGGTTTTGCAGATGAAATTGATGCAGTGAATATAAAAGTAGAGCAACCTGTGACAATAACTTTTGATTCATTTCAGAATGTCGAATTGCAAGGTAAGGTTAAATATGTTGCCATGACAAAAACAATGGCTTCACAGGGAATACTTGCATACAAAGTGGATGTTCAAATTCCTGAAACTGATTTAAATCTTAAAAGTGGTTTAGGAGTGAATTTTGATATTTTAACCAATAAGAAAGAAAATGTTATTGCAGTTCCTATTGAATCTGTCTTAAGCGAAAATGGTAAAAATTATGTAGATCTTATTGATGAAAATGGGAAGACACAAAGAGTGGAAGTTCAAACAGGAATATCTTCAAGTATTTATACAGAAATTATATCTGGTTTAACGGAAGGACAAAAGATTCTTTTAGTACCTGCAGGATCTGTTTTCACCAACTTAAATAGAGGCATTTTTGGTGGAGGGCAGTGATGGACGAGGTAATTAATACAGAAAATATCTGTAAGACATATTTACTCGGGGAGACAAGAATCGAAGCTGTAAGGGGAATTTCTATAAAAATAAATAAAGGAGAACTTGTTGCAATAATGGGCCCTTCTGGTTCTGGAAAATCAACTCTTATGCATCTTCTTGGATGTCTGGACATACCAACGAAAGGTCAATATTTTCTTGATGGTAAAGATGTTTCAAAATTATCAAGTGACGAACTTGCAGAGATAAGAAACAAAAAAATTGGATTTGTTTTTCAGACTTTTAATTTACTTCCTCACCTATCATTATGGGAAAATATAATGCTACCGGCAAGATATAATCCAAGAGGTGATTTAAAAGAGTCGGAAAATAGGGCAAATGAACTTCTTGAAATTGTAGGGCTTGCTGACAGGAAGAAGCATTTACCATCTCAACTTTCCGGGGGAGAGAATCAAAGAGGTGCTATCGTAAGGGCACTTGTTAATTCTCCTGTTATAGTTCTTGCAGATGAACCAACAGGAAATCTTGATTCACAGACTGGACTAGAAATAACAACCCTTTTGAAGGAAATGAATGAGAAGCATGGCCTCACGGAAATTATTGTGACTCATAACCCCAACATTGCTAACTTTACCAGAAGAAAGATCAAGATAAAAGACGGACTTGTGGAATCTGATGAATTAAATGGAGGCCAATAATTTATGAAAAAGTTTAATTTAATTAGAATGGCGCTAGAGTCTTTAAAAATAAATAAAATAAGGACTTTTCTATCCATGCTTGGTGTCATTGTTGGAGTTTCTTCACTTATTGTAATAATTTCGTTTGGTTACGGAGCCCAATATACCATTCTCTCAAGCATTGAATCCCTTGGTTCAAATGTAGTTATAGTTGTTCCAGGAAAGGATACCAGGCTTTTGGAGTCTATGATTGGGCCAAGCTTTTTAAGAAAACCTCTTGTTTATGAGGATGTTCAGTATCTAAAAGAAAAGATGCCTGATGTAAAAATTTCTCCAGAACTCAATTTTAACACAACGGTAAAATTTGGAAATCAGGAGGTAAAAACAATTGCAGTAGGTATAAACGAGGATCTATTTGATGTATCTAATTATAAAATAGACCAGGGTAGAAAATTTGTTGCAGGAGATATCGTTGGTTACAAAAATGTTTGTATTTTAGGTAACAAAATTTCGGGTCAGCTTTTTGGCAGTGAAAACCCTGTTGGGCGATATATAAGAGTGCTTGACTCTAAGTTCTACATAATAGGAACACTTCAACACATGGGTGCAATTGGTTATATGGACATGGACAATGTGGTTTTGGTTCCTATAACTACCATTCAGGCAATTACAGGGCAGAAAAATCTTCAGGTAATTTATGCCAAAGCTCCTACTGGTACTTCATTGGATTTACTTGGCGCAAGGATAAAGAGGCTTTTAACAATAAAACATGGCATGGAAAACTTTACTCTGATCAGTGAATCTCAGTATATTGAGCTCGCCAGTACTGTCACAAATACTTTAACAGTTGCATTAACCGTAATAGGTCTGGTTGCACTTATAGTCGGTGGAATTGGTATTATGAATATAATGCTTGCTTCTGTTGCAGAAAGGACAAGAGAAATTGGAATAAGAAAAGCAATTGGAGCTAAAGAGAGGGATATATTGCTGCAATTTCTTTTTGAAGCTGCCTTTATTTCCACGGCCGGAGGATTACTTGGAATCATAATAGGAATTATTCTTTCATCTCTCTCTAACAGGTTTTTTGCCACTCGGGTAACATCTACATCTATGATAGTTGGTTTTCTTGTAGCAGTTTCTATAGGTATATTTTTTGGCGTTTATCCAGCGAGGAAGGCTTCGAAGCTAAATCCTGTGGATGCTTTAAGGTACGAATAAGGGATAATTAATCTAATTGCTCTAATATTGATTATTCTATTGTGTGCATATTTTCCTTAACTCTTTGAAACAAAATAAATGCAGTAGTTTATATAGATAATCTGCAAATCAAGTTTCAGTAGATTTAAGATAATATCTTGTGCTCTTTAATCCCGCCTACCAGGGATACATAATTAATTTTTTATAACATTCATTTTTTATTCACATTTCAAACTATAATTGAATTAAAAATGTGTATTTGCCTTTTAGATATATAAAAAATATATGTTTGGAGGAAAAATGAAAAAATTGGTTTTTCTTGTAAGTATCATGCTGGTTTTTGCAATGCTCACTGTCACTGGCTGTAAGACTAAAAGCCCATCGACTGTTCAGACCTACACTATTGCAAAGCGAAATATAACATCCACTGTGACTCTTTCGGGTGTGGTTTCGTATGACCCTGAAGTATCAGTCACTTCGAACGTTTCAGGGAAAGTGCTAAAAGTGTATGTAAACGAGGGCGATTCTGTCAAAAAAGGAGATGTAATTGCAGAAATTGATTCCACATCAGCAATGGAAAACTATGATACCGCACAAACTAATTATGAGATTTCTCAAATGAACTATCTTATAAGCGAAGATTCCCTAAAAGACCTTGATACCAGCTTAGATCAAGCTAAAACAAATCTTGAAACAGCTCAACTTTCTTATGAAGTAACAAAACTTAACATTTCCCTTTCTGAGCAAACCGATACTTCTCAGACTCAACTTCTCCAGGCCCAACAGCAGTTAAAAAATACAGAAATAAACCTCACTAATGCCAAGCAAACTCTTTCAGCCCTGCAAGACCCTCCTGACAGCACTTTAACTTCTGCTGAAATCCAGGTGAAAAATTCACAAATATCGTTAGCCCTTGCACAACAGAACTTGAACGTTCTGAAGAATTCAACTACCCAAGAAGACAATATAAAAACTGCAGAGAACCAACTGACATCGGCAAAACTTAATTTGGCAAACGTACAAAATAGCCTTGATGATGCAGCCGAAAACCCTAATACTGCTGATTCAGAAATTGAATCTCTTCAAAACCAGATTATTTCTGCTCAGATTAATGTGAAGTCGGCAGAGCGAAACCTTGAAAAAGCTCAAAATCCAGTGCCATCGACAGAAGATGAAATAAAACAGGCTGAATACCAGGTTGAGGCGGCGGAAATAAATCTTAAAAGTGCGATACAAAATTATAACGATCAATTAAATTCAGCAGAAAATGCTCTTGAACTTGCAAAAATGAATGACGAAATTGCAAAGAAAAATCTTGATATTGTTACAAACAGTAGTTCTTTGACTGCCGAAGAGTCTCAGAAAAGTAAGGAATTGCAAATGAAGCAGGCAGAAATAACCTTGAAGAATGCAACAACTTCTTTAGAATCAACAAGGCGCCAAATTGAAACAGGCAAACTTAAACTAGAAGAACAAAAACTTCAAAACGAGCAATCAAATAAAGACCTCCAAACCTTGAAAGACTCTCTAGAAGATTACATCATTAAATCTCCAATTGAGGGCTTGGTCATATCATTTAATTTGGAAGAGGGAGGCTCTGTATCTGCAAACTCTACGGTAGCAACAATTGGGAATACTAGTAAGTTTATTTCAGCAGGATATGCTGATGAAATTGACGCCGTGGATATTAAAGTTGATCAGTCAGTAACGGTTTCATTTGATGCTTTTCCTAATGTGGCATTGAAAGGGACAGTTAAGACTGTTGGAATTACCAAGGTTTCTGCACCCCAAGGAACCTCTGCATACAAAATCGAGGTTGAAATTCAAGCGCCCAAAGAAGAACTAAACCTTAAAAGTGGGTTAGCTACGAGCTTAGAAATTGAGACTGCTAGAAAAGAAAATGTGATTGCTGTTCCAATTGAGTCTATATTAACTACGGGAGGAAAGAGTTATGTTGAAAAAATAATGAGCGATGGAACTACCCAAAGAATTGAAGTGCAGACAGGTATATCCGGAGGAACTTTTACTGAGATTTTGTCTGGTATAAATGAAGGGGATAAAATACTTCTTATCCCGGAAAGTTCTACATCTAGCACTTCTACATCTAACACGAGTTCTGGAGGAACTCCTAATATACAAATACCAGGATTAGGTCCACAAGGAGGAGAATACTCATCACCTCCAAGCGGAGGTGTCATCACATCACCTCCAAGCGGAGGTCAGGGCAACCCTGGAGGTTAATAATGGAAGAGTTTATAATCGAGACCAATGATTTGGTTAAAACATTTAATTTGGGTGAAGTCAAGGTTGAAGCAGTTAGAGGAATCTCTTCGAAAGTTTCAAAGGGTGAGTTTCTTACAATTATTGGACCTTCAGGTTCTGGCAAATCTACCTTTTTGCACCTTTTAGGTTGCCTTGATGTGCCTACTGCTGGAAAGTATTTTCTCGAAGGTGAAGACGTTTCCAAATTTGGAGATAGAAAACTTGCACAAATTAGAAATAGAAAAATTGGTTTTGTTTTTCAGACATTCAATCTACTTCCGCAGTTAACTGTTCTGGAAAATGTTCTTTTGCCTGTTTTGTATAACTCGTATGCTGATTTAAACAAGTCTAAGAGGTGGGCGATTAATTTACTTGAAAGTTTTGGACTTGAGAAAAGGCTTAAAAATCGACCTACACAGCTTTCGGGTGGAGAAATGCAAAGAGTCGCTATTGCAAGGGCTTTGATAAACGATCCATCGATTATTCTTGCAGATGAACCCACAGGGAACCTTGATTCAAAAACTGGCCTTGAGATTATAAAGATTCTTAAATCCCTTAACGAAGAGAAGGGAGTAACTGAAATTATAGTTACTCATGACCAAAACCTTACAAGATTTACGAAAAGAACAATTAAGATAAGAGACGGGATAGTAGAAGAAGATATTACTAACCACAATGTTGGAAAATTTGACGAAGGGGAGGGAGATTTACAATGAAATTTATTAGAATTATTAAAATGGCTTTCTCTTCAATGAAACTTAACAAGACAAGAACCTTTCTTTCAATGCTTGGCGTTATAGTTGGAGTAGCATCACTAATATTGATTACATCTTTTGGCTACGGAGCACAGGCGGCGATTTTGGAAAGAATACAGGCTATGGGCTCAAATACAATAGTGATAACCGCTGGTCGAAGCTCTACCATGATGAGGGCAGGGGCTGTATTGACCACATCTTTTGGAAGTGATTTAAGAAAACCGCTTACTTATGATGATTTAAGATACCTTAAAAGCCAAATTTCTGACTTAAATGCATCTCCGTTGTCTGAATCCAGAACTACAACAAAAGTTGGCGATAACACGATAAGCATATCTGTTGCGGGAACAAATGAAGATTTTCTTTCGGTTCAAAACTACAAGCTTGATCAGGGTAGGAGTTTTATAAATTCTGATATTACTGGATATAGAAATGTATGTATTCTTGGCTCTGATATTGCTACTCAACTGTTTGAGAGTAAGAATCCAATTGAGCAGACTATTAATCTTTTTGATTCTAAGTTTATAGTTATTGGTACACTTAAGTCTGCTGGTACAGTAGGTTTTTCAAACGTTGATACAAACATTTACATCCCAATTACAAGATTTCAAGTAATTACAGGGCAAACTAGATTGCAAAGCATATATGTCAAAACTCCAAGCAACATGACGATGGAAGTCCTAATGGCTATAATAACAAAGCTTTTAACTGCAAAACATGGCATGGAAAACTTTACTGTAACTAATATGACGCAAGTTGTCGAGCTTGCAACCACTACAACTAATACACTGACGACTGCACTTACCACAATAGGTTTGATTGCACTTCTGGTTGGAGGAATTGGCATTATGAACATTATGTTGGCTTCAGTAGCGGAGAGAACAAGAGAAATAGGTATAAGAAAGGCTATTGGAGGAAGCAGAATTGATGTGTTATTACAATTCCTTTTGGAATCTGTTACAGTAACAGTAACTGGTGGGACAATTGGCATTATTATCGGGTATATTGCTTCTAATGTTGCTAGCAAATTTTATACAACTCGAGTTACGCCTATGTCAATATTAATTGGTTTTGCAGTTTCGGTAGTAATAGGTATTTTCTTTGGGGTTTACCCTGCAATGAAGGCTTCTAGGCTGAACCCGGTGGAAGCTTTAAGATATCTTTAAGATATGAATAAGGAGAAGGAGGCAAAGATGAAAAAAATCTTGGCTGTTTTATTAATTATGTCGATTCTCTCACTTTTTGTGGGAGCGGGAAGTAGTCTTGCTTATGATAATTTAAGTGTGGAGATCTCGGATAATTGCGTTGACCATTCATCACAATTCGAAATATCGTTTACTACCTCAATTTCCCTTAAAAAGGGTGATGAGATTACAATTGAACTTGATGGAGCTAGAATAAATGAAAAGAGCGAACTTGCTGATAGTATAACTGTTAACGGGAAGCATCCGCTAACAGCTTTAACCATTGGAGTCGATGAAATAAAAATATCTGTTCCATCCGACGTAAATCAAGGAGAACAGCTTATAATTATAATAAATAAAGGAGTATTTATTAATCCTGGTACTGCTGGTTATTACAAGCTTATACTTTACATTAATGGTCAAGAATATTCTTGTTACTGTCATGTTGTTGATAGTAATAATATAGTTAAGAATGTTACTTTGAAAATATTAGATAACGGCCTTGAGATTAGATTTAATGTTGGTGACCAAGGAAATCTTAAGTCATATACTACAAAAATTGGTCAGATAATAATTCAGGGAGTAACTTATTATTACGAACAGCATGTACCCCCCGGAGATTATATATATATTCGCCTTTCTTCGGTAATCTCAAAAGCTCTTCCATCAATAATTACTTTTAGAGAAGTTAGTATTAACGGCACTCTTACGCTTTCTAACCCTACAGTTACAACTCATTTTGAAGGCACTACAAAAGAGGAAAAAGAATTTTCCATTGCTGTACCAAAAGAAATAAAAAATAACGGAGAGGTAGTAGTTGTTTTTAAAGGGATATATGGAAAATTTCAAATTCCTAAAGATTCATCCGGCAATGCTTTTGTTAGAGCCTGGACTTCTAAGGAAACAACTCCTGTTGAGTCTAACCATATAGAAATTAAAGGTCAGAATCTCATAAATACCCTCATAAATGTAACTCCAGAAATCCCTGATGGGAAAAAGGAATTTTACATTACAAAACCCACTGTTGAACTAAGAGTGGATAAGGGTAGCGCAATTGGAAAAGTAGAGACTTTTATCAGTATAGATGGAAAAGACTTTCAAACTTACACTAGCCCCTTTACTTTCGATGATGGGATTCATACTCTAAGTTACTACTCAGCTGGATATTTGGGAAAGAATTTAATTAAAGAAGATATCAAAGAATCTGTTATAAAAGTTGATACTACTTCACCTGTTATAAATATTATTTCCCCCTTGGTTACGGATAATAGAATATACACGCTTAAATTGGATGTTTCTGATGATAACATAGAAGAAATTTCAGTAAAGCTGGGCTCTATAACTTTCTACCCTTATAAAAGCAATATTGAAATACCAACTATACTTTTTGATAGGGAGACTACAGTTGAAATAAGAGCAGTTGATTTTGCCGGGCATGTTTCCGAATACGAAAATGTAATAGAATTGAATCGATAACTTACTTTTCCTCCTTAATTTTTGATAGTATTTTTGAAACATTTCCAAATTTTGGATTTTTTGTTTTAACTTTTGTGAGATATGAGGCTGCCTTTTCTTTATCACCCTTATTTAAATAATCAATGCCAATTCCATATACAATTGCAAGCTCATCCTCGCTTGTAGGAGGATATGGTGGATCGAATTTACTTAGTACTTCGATTGATTTATCAATTTCTTTGAGGTCTAAAAGAGCCGAGTCTAGTAATCTAGCAATCTTTATAGTTCTTTTTTCTTCTGGTATATCACTCAGTATTCGTACAACTTTTTTAAGGTCTCTTATCGTATAATAAAATCCTGCAGTAATATATCTGAAATAAGGTGCATCATACTCTTTTAGTGCAGTACTGAGTTTTAAGGCAACATTCTTTGTTGCTTCTATATTTTTAATGGGTTTCGAAAAAAATTTGTTGATGCTTTCTTCATCCTCATTTAATTTTGCTGATTTTATGATAAGTCCTGCAGCCGTATCAGTTTTATTTTTTTCTATGAAATTTTTTGCGTTATTCAAATTTCCAAGAGCCTGATACTCTCTTGAATTAAAATATGTTAGATTAATTGTGCTTGCTACAATGAGAGAAATCAAACCGTATATATATTTACCTGGCAGGAATAGTGAAAATATCGCAAATATCTAGCCAACAGCCATAATCGCAAATAATATTCTGGGGAATTTTCTAATCATTTTTGTTATCCTTTCATATAATATAGAATAATGAAAAAGATTTTTAAAACAAAGCTTTTTATTATAAATATAGATGAAGGAGAAATATATGATAACAAGCGTCAAGGGTTTTAAGGACATTTATGGGGAAGATCTCGAACTTTTTAAAACTGCAAGGAGAGTTCTTGAAGAGATTGCGGAAAGTTTTGCTTATGAAGACATAATAACCCCTATTATTGAATATTCAGAACTATTTGAACGTTCTGTTGGGATTGATACTGATATTGTAGAGAAAGAAATGTATACATTTATAGATAAAAGTGGGAGAAGTGTAACTTTAAGACCAGAAATAACTGCTTCGGTCGCTCGAAGTTATGTTGAACATCACTTTGAAACAAAGCCATTGCCATTAAGGTTTTATTACTTTGGTCCTTGTTTCAGGTATGAGAAACCTCAAAAAGGGCGTTTCAGAGGATTTTATCAATTTGGCGTGGAGGCAATAGGTGATGATTCTTCACTACTTGATGCTGAAGTAATTGATATTGGTTATAATATTGCAAAAAAACTTGAACTCAAGAACGTAAGCGTTAAAATTAATAGCATTGGCTGTAGAAAATGTAGAGCAATTTATAAAGAAAAACTTAAAGAGGTTTTAGAGCCGCACTACGATGAATTGTGTGAAGATTGCAAAAGGCGTTTTTATACTAACCCTTTAAGGATACTTGATTGCAAGAAGGAAAGCCCTGAGTTAAAAGACATTCTACCAAAGATGGTTGATTATTTGTGCGATGATTGTAAGAAACATTTTGATATTGTTTTAGATTATCTACAGAAAATGAATATTCCTTTTGAAATTGATAATACACTTGTAAGAGGGCTTGATTATTATACAAGGACAGTTTTTGAAGTTATTTCAAGCGATTTAGGAGCGCAGAATGCACTTTTAGGTGGAGGGAGATACGATTATCTTATAGAAGAACTCGGAGGTAGGCCGACACCTGCTGTAGGTTTTGCGCTTGGAATGGAAAGACTCGTTGAAATTATGAAATCTCAGGGATTTGTAGGAAGAGATAAATGGCTCATATATGTTGCTTATCAACAAACTGTCTTTGAAAGAGCTATTTTTATTACCGAAAAACTCCGTAATTATGGGTTCAAGGTGTTTTTGGATGTTAAAAACGGTAGCTTTAAAAACCAAACGGAAAGAAGTGCAAAGAGAAACGCAGAATTTACTATATTTATTGGTGAAGAAGAGGTAAAAACTGGCTCTGTGGTAGTAAAGAATATGGGTACGAAAGAACAGAAACAGGTAAACATAGATGACTTAAATGGATTTTTTAAGGAGCAAAGAAATGTTTAAAAGAAATGTTAAATGTGGTGAAATTTCAGAGAATGAAATTGGAAAAACTGTTATAGTAAACGGCTGGATTCATAGAAAAAGAGACCTGGGAGGGCTTTTATTTATTGATTTAAGAGATCGCTCTGGAATAGTTCAGGTTGTTGTAGACCCAAAAAATATAAGCAAAGAGAAATCTGAAGAGATTCAAGGTTTAAAAAATGAATCAGTTGTAGGAATAGAAGGAAAAGTAAAAAATAGACTTGAACCAAACCTTAATTTACCGACTGGTAAATTTGAAATATTGCTTCAAGCATTTGAAATTTTTTCTAAATCAGAGGATTTGCCGTTCAACCAGTTTTCTTCTCAGGAAGTGGATGAAACCGTTAGACTTAAGTACAGATATTTAGATTTACGAAGGCCAGAAATAAGAAAAGTATTTGAATTAAGATCAAGGATAATTCAAGCGATAAGAACCTTTTTCATTAACAGAGATTTTATAGAAATTGAAACTCCAATTCTTACAAAAAGTACCCCGGAAGGAGCAAGAGATTTTATCGTGCCTTCAAGATTAAATAAGGGTAAATTTTATGCTTTACCACAGTCTCCTCAACTTTTCAAACAGATATTGATGATTGGTGGGTTTGAGAAATATTTCCAGATTGCCCGATGTTTCAGGGATGAAGACTTAAGGCAGGATAGACAGCCAGAATTCACGCAGTTAGATGTCGAAATGTCTTTTATAGAGCAAGGAGACATACTTAAATTAATGGAAGAAATGTACAAGGATTTATTTAAAGAAATTCTTGGAGTTGAAATAGAAATACCATTTCAGAGGGTCAGTTATGTAGATGCAAAAAAGAAATTTGGTTCGGACAAACCAGATACCAGATTTGGTATGGAAATTAAAGATTTAACTGATTATTTTAAAGAAACAGGAATTCAAATTATTCGGGATGGAATGAAAAATGGTAAAGTTGTGCTTGCACTGTTTCTTCCAGGTGGCGCAGCTCTTTCGAGAAGGGAAGTAGATGATTTAAAGGAGCAAATGACAGATTTTGGACTTAATGGCTTTATTGATTTCAAAATCAAGAAAGGTGAGATAATATCTTCGTTCTCTAAATATCTCACTGAAAAAGAAAAGTCAGGAATTTTAGGTACAGGGCAGCCTGATAATTTAGCTCTTATATTTGTAGTTAATAGTAAAAATGGTTTTGATCAGGTGGGCAGAGTAAGAATACTTCTGGCAGAAAAATATAATCTTGTAAAAAAAGATAAGTTTAATTTCATCTGGGTTGTGGATTTTCCTTTTTTCGCATATAACGAGAAGGAGGGAAGATACGAGGCCGAGCACCATCCGTTTACAATGCCAAAGCCAGAAGATCTTGAAAAATTGGAAACCGATAAAGAACATGTTAAAGCCTTAGCTTATGACCTTGTTCTAAACGGGAATGAGCTTGGAGGTGGCAGTATCAGGATTCATAACCCCGAACTCCAGAAAAGAGTTTTCAAGGCAATCGGACTATCAGACGTTGAAGTAGAACAAAAATTTGGCTTTCTTGTACAGGCTTTGAGTTTCGGAGCGCCTCCACATGGGGGTATCGCTTTTGGTCTGGATAGGCTTGTATGGATTATGAACGGTGGTACGGGTAGTTTAAGGGATGTTATAGCATTCCCTAAAACAACTTCAGGTATCTGTCCTCTTACAGAGGCACCCAACGAAGTTTCAAAAAAGCAACTTAACGATGTAGGCATAAAGACTGAAAATGGATAGAATGCCAAAGGAGTTTAAAATTATTGTATATCTTGTTGTTTTAGACCTTGTATTTATTGGCCTTTTCATATTCAAAATTTTTGATCGATTTCATTATTTCTCTGTCCTGGATACCGGCATTTTTATATCTGTAATATTTTTATTAAATCTCTTGTTTTTTCTTTTTAAAAAGAATATCTCGCGGATTTTATTTTTGATATTATATAGCATTCAATCTGCGATTTTTATTATTTTAATATTGAGCTTAGTTTTCTTTAAGCAAACTGTCCAGTTATTTATGAATGTTGCTAATTCAGGCAAATTTGATGCTTATTTGCTAATGGCTATAATTTTTAAGTCCCGAGTATATGGCATTATTGCTCTCTCTATCTTGCTTTTTTGGTCGATCTTTACGATTTTCTTACTTACACGGGGAGAACTTGTTAAATTTCTTAGAACTAAAGAATACCCTCTTGTTAATACTCAGAAGTATACTATTTCTTTGCTCGCTTTATATACAGTTTCTCTTCTTGCTATTTCTTATATAATGCTTTTTTAGAAAAATGAGTACTGGTTTCGAATAACCAGTTAAATTTTTAGAAATCACTCGTAATTAATTTGAGAATAATTATTTTTAAAATCTCTGTAAAATTGATCAAAACTGCCAGACTTGATCGATTCTCTGATGTTTAATATGAGTTTCTGTAAGAAAAAAAGATTATGTATGGTTGCAAGCCTTCCTGCAAGGTATTCTTTGGATTTGAATAAGTGATGTAGATATGCTTTTGTAAAATTCCTGCAGGTGTAACAGCTGCAATCATCCTCTATTGGAGTAAAGTCCTCTTTATAGATATTTTTGGTTATTTTTATAACCCCGTGCTTTGTGAACAAAGATCTATTCCTTGCAATTCTTGTAGGTAGCACACAATCAAACATATCAACTCCCATTTTTATGTATTCAATTATGCTTAATGGATCTCCAACTCCCATTAAATATCGTGGTTTGTCGTCAGGCAACAATTGCACAGTGTAATCTACAAACTCCTCGGTCAGGGCTCTTTCTTCACCAACGCTTAATCCCCCGAGGGTGAAGCCCGGGAAATCCATCGATGAAATTTCTTCTGCGGCTTTTTTTCTTAGATCTTTGTAAAACCCTCCTTGAACAACTCCAAACATAATTTGATCCTCTCTCTTTTTGTGAAGTAAGCTTCTTTTTGCCCACTGAAGTGTAATATCGAGCTCTCTGTTAGTTTCCTTCCAGTCAGATTGATAGATACCACATATATCAAGGTGGATAGCAATGTCTGAGCCGATTTTTTCTTGTGTTTCAACGACAACTTCTGGAGAAAAGAAGTGAGTAGAACCATCAATGAACGATTTGAACTGCACACCCTCTTTACTAATTTTTCTTAGATCTTTTAGTGAAAGGACCTGAAATCCTCCGCTGTCAGTTAAAATTGCACCATTCCAGTTCATAAATTTATGGATTCCATGAGCTCTTTCAATTACTGATGCACCTGGCTGCAAATATAAATGGTATGTGTTTGCAAGAATAATTTTAAACCCAATTTCATTAAGCTCATCCGGGGTAAGAGTTTTTACCGTGGCTTGCGTTCCTACGGGCATAAAAACGGGCGTTTCAATTATTCCATGTGCTGTTTCAAATTGGGTTACCCGTGCGCGAGAATTTCTGTCAGTTGCAGTTATTTTAAATTTTATATCCTTCATCTCAATTATTATATGATTAACATTGCATCGCCAAAACTAAAAAATCTATACTTTTCTTTTATTGCGTTGCTATATGCTGAAAGTACGAGCTCTTTTCCTGAAAAGGACATTACAAGTGCAAGCAGTGTTGTTCTTGGAAAATGAAAATTCGTAATTATTGCATCAACTATTTTAAAATTATACCCCGGCTTTATAAAAAGTTTTGTTTTTCCATCCATTGGCTTCAATATACCTTCTTTAGTAGATGTAGTTTCTAAGCTTCTAATCACCGTTGTTCCACAGGCGTATAATTTGCCTCCTTTTGCTTTTGCGTTATTTATATTTTTTGCAGTTTCTTCAGATATAAAAAACTCCTCTTCATGCATTAAATGTTTTTCAATACTTTTTTCTTGTATTGGTTTAAAAGTGCCAGGACCTACATGTAATGTAACGTATTCTATAATTACGCCTTTGTTTTCAAGCTCTTTAATTAATTTTTCTGTGAAGTGAAGCCCTGCTGTGGGTGAGGCGACAGAACCTGGAATGCTTGCATAAATTGTCTGGTATTCAGATTCGTCTTCTATTTTTCCTTTGATGTAAGGTGGAAGAGGCACTTCTCCAAAATTCTTTAGTACTTCTTCCATGGATAGATTGTTAGTTTCAAAAATTAAAGTATCTTCATTAACTTCTTTTTTCTCTATTTTTACCTTTATTAATGGCTTTTTGGAAATCAATATATTATCGCCTTCGTGCACTCTTTTATTTGGTGACGCAAAAGCTTTCCATTTGAATTTATCTATTTGCTTTAGAAGAAAAATTTCTCTTTTGCCGCCGGTTTTTTCGTTTGAACCATAAAACCTTGCCTTTATTACTTTTGAATCGTTGAGCACAAGAATATCGCCTTTTTTGAAAAATTCCAAAATCTCGTAGAACTTTTTATGTGAAATCTCCTGGGTATTTCTATTTAAGACCATGAGTTTTGAATAATCTCTCGGATAGATTGGGTGTTGCGCTATAAGTTCGTGAGGTAAATTAAAGTCAAGATCTTCTAAATTCACGTTTTAAATTGCGAGAGAGTTCTAATTATGAAGTCCTTTATTGAAGGAAATACCTTGCTCATATTTGAGTAAAACCACGAGTATTTAATATGGTATATAATCGTGTAATTTTGAAAATCAAGGAAGCCAAAAACGTTCATAATTATTTCTAAGAATATAAAAAGGATAATTGCAGAGATAGCAACTTTTAATACTCCTCCAAATAAAATGTCTACCCACTTCAAGAAAGGATTAAACCTTAATATTTTTTTAATTATAAAACCAATGATTCTTACTAAAATTAAAACAACGAGAAAAATTATTATAAATGCTATTCCATTAACTACCCATATGGATATTTTGTTCGTTATAAATTGAGAAATTGTTTGTGAGTTGAAACTAGGGCTTTTTAATATGAAATCTTTGATGAAACCAGGTAATCCCATATTGTTTATTGCATCCTGAACATTTTGTAAGCTTGCCGAGAGACTTGCTAAACCTTCGGGGATTTTTATTACGGGTGATATTGTCTTTACAACCCATTGCATTACATTCGAGTTTTCTATAAGGAAAGCCCCAAAGTTTAAAAATAATGCTTTTGCAATGAACCATGCCGCAATAAAACTAATAATATCAGAAAGGAAAGCAAGTGCACCAATTCTAATCCCGCTAAAAAAATCAAAAAGTAATATAACGAAAATAATTATATCTACATAATTAATTTGACTCATCCTTAAATTGTATCAATAAGGAAAAGTTTTTCAAGAGGAATTAAAGGGTGTTTTTTAGAAGTTCTTGTTTGTTTCGAGTTTTATTTTGGAGCTTTTAATTTTTTTGATAAACTATACTTCGGAATTGGAGATAAAATAACTTAAAATTTGATTTTTCTTATAACTTTGTTAAACTCTTAAGGGAGGCATTAGATGCGCATATACGAGGTAGATAGAGATGTAGCTGAAGCCATGCAGAGCGAACTTGAAAGGCAGAGAAAAAGGCTTGAGCTTATTGCGTCAGAAAACTTTGTCATGGAACCAATACTTGAGGCACAGGGTTCTGTTCTCACAAATAAGTATGCAGAAGGTTATCCGGGCAGGAGATATTATGGTGGTTGTGAATTTATCGATATCGTAGAAAGCCTTGCAATTCAACGAGCAAAAGAATTATTTGGAGCAGAAGGAGCGAATGTGCAACCACATTCTGGAACGCAGGCAAATGTTGCAGTATACTTTGCAACGATGAAGCCCGGGGAGACTCTCCTTGGAATGGATCTCAATGCAGGAGGGCACTTAAGCCACGGCAGTCCTGTAAGCATAACTGGAAAATATTATAATGCTGTTCATTATGGAGTGGATAAGGACACGGAACTTATAGATTATAATATGGTTGAGGACCTTGCTAAAACTTATCGACCCAGGGTTATTATTGCAGGTGCTAGTTGCTATCCAAGATTTATAGATTTTGAAAAATTTCAGCAGATCGCAAAGTCAGTAGGTGCATACCTTATGGTTGATATCGCACATGTCGCTGGACTCATTGCTGCAAAGATTCATCCTACGCCTGTTCCTTTTTCGGATTTTGTTACAACGACAACTCATAAAACATTAAGAGGACCAAGAGGAGGATTGATACTATTTAAAAAGGAGCATGAAAAAATTATTAACAGGTCAGTTTTTCCTGGGACACAGGGAGGCCCGCTTGAGCATATAATTGCTGCCAAAGCAGTTGCACTAAAACTTGCTTCCACAGAGGAATTTGTCGAATATCAGAAACAGATCGTAAAGAATGCAAAAGCGTTAGCTGATGCCCTTCTAAAGCGAGGTTACAGGCTCATTACGGGCGGTACAGATAATCATCTTCTATCAGTTGACCTTCGAAGTAAAAATATTACGGGTAAGGAAGCAGAAACTTTGCTTGATTTGGTAGATATTACAACAAATAAAGAGGCAATTCCATTTGACCCTCTACCTCCAACTCAAACAAGCGGTTTAAGGCTCGGGACTCCTGCTTTGACTACACGAGGGATGAAAGAAGAAGATATGGATGTAATTGCTGAGCTTATAGATAAGGCAATTGAAAACAGGTCTGATGAAAAAATCTTATTGAAAGTAAAAGAAGAAGTGAATGAATTAACAAAGCGTTTTCCGCTTTATAAAACGCTTTCATATTTACAATAAAGGAGAGAGATGGATAAGAATGTATTTTTAATTGATCATCCTTTAATACAGCATAAGCTTACATTTTTAAGAAACAAGCAAACTAATACTAAAGAATTCAGAGAGATTGTTAAAGAAGTAACGGCTCTTATGGTTTATGAAATTTTCAGAGATGTCCAATTAAAAGATTTAGAAATAGAAACTCCTATTTCGAAAGCAGTTGGTAAAATAATGACTGACGAGGTAGCTGTAATCCCGATCTTAAGAGCAGGGCTCGTAATGGAAGAAGGAATACTTGAACTTATACCAACTGCAAAAGTAGGACATATCGGGATTTATAGGGATCCTGAAACACTTGAACCAGTGGAATATTATTGTAAATTGCCCCAAGATCTCCATAAAAGCAATATCTTAATTGTAGATCCTATGCTTGCAACAGGTGGTTCTGTTGTAAAGGCTATAGACCTCGTAAAAGAAGGTGGAGGAAAGGACATAAAGTTGGTCTGTCTTATTTCTGCCACACCAGGTGTTGAAAAAGTAACGAGCAAACATCCTGATGTCAAAATTTACACTATTTCTATCGACTCGGAGTTAAATTCGCACGGTTACATTGTCCCGGGACTTGGGGACGCAGGAGATAGACTGTTCGGTACTAAATAAAAATTAACTTTAAAAAATGGAAGAAATATTAATTTTTGCAAAAATTCATTTGACTGAGATTAAGCTTTATTTTTTTTATGGTTTCTTTTTCTCATCATTTTTTACCCCTATTGCAATTTATCTCGGAAGAAAGTTTGGAATTGTAGACAGGCTTTCGAGAAAAGGTGAAAGAAATAAAATTAATGAACGTCCTTTCCCGAGAACCGGCGGACTTTCAATTTATCTGTCTTTTGTTTTAATCTTTCTAATTATAGGGAATTTCAGTAGACAAATCGTAGGTATTGTTATAGGATCGTCGATTATATTTTTTGGCATGATGCTGGATGACAAAAAAGGATTAAGTGTCTTACAGAAATTTAGCATTCAGTTTACCGGAGCTTTTGTTGTAATAATGACAGGAACAGCTTTTAAAGCTATAACAAATCCTTTTGGAGACGACATGCTGAGGCTGGGCTGGATAGGAATAGTTTTTACGGTTATCTGGATTGTTGGTATTACCAATGCAGTTAATATAATTGATGGACTTGATGGTTTAGCAGCAGGTGTGGTTATGATTTCTTCTATATCTATTTCTCTTGTTGCAATGTTTAAAGGTAATCTTTCACTATCCTTGTTGTTGTTTGGCATAAGTGGAACTCTTGTGGCATTTTTAATTTATAATTTCCACCCTGCGAGGATCATCCTTGGTGATTCAGGGTCTGAGCTCCTTGGATTCCTGCTTGCTGTAATTTCTGTTGCAGGAGCTTATAAGACTGCAACGCTTTTGTCTATTGCAGTACCATTATTTACTCTTGGTATTCCTATTACCGAGGTTTTTACTTCTATTTTGAGACGGTTAAAAGCAGGTAATTCTCCTTTTAAATACGATACCGAGCATATTCATTATATGCTTTTGAGAAAGGGATGGTCGCAAAGGAAAATTGCCATAATGTATTATTTTGTTACATTTTTTCTTTCTGCAATTGGCCTTTATATTGCCTTCGGGGTGAGATGAAGAAAAAAGTCTTTTTGGTATTTGGCACGCGACCCGAGGCAATTAAAATGTACCCTGTGTATAAGGCTCTTAAAAAAAGGAAAAACATTAATGTTAAAGTTGTCATAACGAGCCAGCATCAAGAAATGTTAAAGCAAGTTTTGGAAATTTTTAATATTCCTGCAGATTATGACCTGAATGTAATGGAAGAAAAACAGAGTTTAACACAAATAACTGTTAGAGTACTGGAGGGACTTAGGGCTGTTTTTCAAAATGACAGGCCTGATTTAGTACTTGTTCACGGAGATACTACAACCACCTTTTCTTCTTCCCTTGCGTGTTTTTATGAGAAAATACCTGTCGGTCATGTGGAAGCAGGTTTGAGAACTTTTGAAAAGTTTTCTCCATACCCTGAGGAAATGAATAGAAAACTTACGGATACCCTTTCTGATATTTTTTTTGTACCAACAAAGATCGCAAAAGAGAATCTTATGAAAGAGGGCATTAATGAAAATGCAATATTTGTGACTGGAAATACTGTTGTTGATGCATTGCTTGAAATAGTAAATAAGAATATTGATTTTGAACTTCCTTTTAAAGGGGGCTATAAGGTAATCGTCGTTACTGCCCACAGAAGAGAGAATTGGGGGAAGCCTATGGAAAGTATATGTAATGCTATTGATTTCCTTAGTAAAAAATATAATGGTGAGGTTAAATTTATTTTCTCTGTTCATAAAAATCCAGCAGTTCGAGAAACAGTTAGGAAAATTCTTGAAAATAATAAAAATGTCTACCTTATAGAACCGATGGATTATATAAAGTTTATTCATCTTCTTTCTAAGAGTTACCTCATACTTACGGATTCTGGTGGCATCCAGGAAGAAGCACCTTCGTTGAAAAAACCAGTTTTATTGCTTAGAGAAGTAAGTGAAAGGCCAGAAGGCGTTGACAGTGGCGTCGTTAAAGTCATAGGTACTAAAAAAGACGATATAATAAATAATATTGTTCAATTAATTGAGAATAACGAGCTCTATTCCAAAATGATTGCACAGGAGAATCCTTTTGGAGACGGCCATGCAGGTGAAAGAATTGCTGAAATAGTCGAAAAATTTGTTTTTAATGGAGGTACTGATGGAATATTTTGAAGTACATGGTGGCATACCTTTAAAGGGAGATGTTAATGTTTCTGGCGCAAAAAATGCTGCGTTTCCAATACTTTCTGCAGCTCTTCTGATAAAAGGTAAAATGCGCTTTTACAATTTGCCTAAAATACTTGATATCCTTAGTTTTTTGGAGGTTTTGAAAGACCTTGGCGTAGATGTGCAGGAAGAAAAAGACTACTTTATTATTGATACTTCTAAGGATATATCTTTGAAAATTTCTTCAAAAGAATATTATAACCTGAGAGGCACGCAGACTCTTCTTGGCGCTCTAGTTGGAAGAAATGGAGAGGCTAACCTTCCTTCTCTTGGAGGATGCAATATTGGAACAAGGCCCATAGACCTTCATATAAAGGGAATTAAATCTCTTGGTGTTGATATAGGTTGGGAGGGGGGGTACTTGAGAGCGAAAGTTAAGGATACGCTTAAAGGTAACCTTGTTTACCTTGATTTCCCAAGTGTTGGTGCTACCGAAAATTTGATAATTGCAGCAACTCTTGCATCAGGTGAAACGGTCATTGAAAATGCAGCAAAAGAACCTGAAATTAAGGACCTGGCAAGATTCCTGAATTTAGCCGGGGCTAACATAGAAATGAACGGTTCAGGCGTTATTAAAATAAACGGAGTAAAGAATCTTCATCCAGTGGATTATAAAATCATTCCTGATAGAATTGAATCTTCTACATATCTTATTGCAGGGATTATGACTAAAGGAGATATTGTTTTAAAAAATTGCAACCCATGGGATTTCGAGTCTGTTATTATGAAATTAAGGGAAGCAGGTGCCGAAATAACAGCAAATGGAAATGAAGTGAGAGGAGAGTATAAAGAAAAATTGCACAGTGTAAACATTAAAACTTTGCCATTTCCAGGTTTCCCAACAGACGTGCAGCCACAAATGATGGCCTTACTTTCAACAGCACAAGGTACAGGCGTTATCATTGAAACAATTTTTGAGAATCGATTTAGGGCTGCAGAAGAATTAATCAAAATGGGTGCAAATATTAGAATTGAAGGCAATACCTCAGTAATAACTGGTGTAAAAAAACTTGAGGGTGGCAATGTTACTGCACCAGATTTGAGAGGTGGAGCGGCTCTCCTTATCGCATCACTTTCTTCTGAAGGTAAAAGTAAAATATTTGAACCTTTTCATATCGACCGTGGTTATGAAAATATCATAAAAAAGATAATAGGATTGGGAGGAGTAATTGAAAGAAGAAATATTGCTTAATTTTATGAAATATCAGGCTTTTGGAAATGATTTTGTTATTATTGACGGGAGGAAATTTCCCGTAAAAAATCCATTGGAAATCTCAAAGTTGATTTGTGATAGACACTTTTCCATTGGTTGTGATGATCTCTTATATCTTGAAGATAGTTTCACTGCTGATGTAAAAATGAGAATCTGTGAACCTGATGGAAGCGAATCTTCGATGTGTGGGAACGGTGTGCGTTGCGTTGGAAATTATATAACGGAAGAAACGGGGAAAAACGAAATTAAGGTTGAAACAGCGGGTGGTATTAAAACGGTCACGAAAAACGAGCCTGATATTTATACAGTTAATATGGGCTTGATGCAGAATATAGGAAATTTTATTGAGCCTCCTTCTAATAAAACTATTGAAGAAAGAGATTTCGATCTCGGAAAATTTTATGTTGTTTCTCCGGGAGAGCCTCATGCAGTGACATTGGTAAAAGATGTAGATTCAATTGATATTAAAAATGCTGAATCTGTTTCGAAGAATCGCGATATTTTTCCATATGGAATAAATGTGGATTTTTTTGAAATACATGAAGGATTTATAAAATTAAGGACTTTTGAAAGAGCAATCTGGGGTGAAACTCTCTCATGTGGTACAGGTGCAGTATCTTCTGCTTTTATTGCTCACTCTAAATTCAATTTGCCTCCCGAACTTAATGTTCAAACGAAAGGTGGAATTCTGAGAGTTAAGATTACAGATGAGGGGATTTTACAAACAGGTGAAGCCAGGTTTGTATTCAAAGGAAAGATAGCTCTCAGATTAGATGGATGATATTGAATTCAGCGTGAAAGTTCTCAAAACAGGGGCAGATACTTCAGGAAAGTTTGTAATTCTTGACCATACTGAATTCTATCCAGACGGAAAAGGCGGACAACTCGGCGATAAAGGCTTAATAGGAAATTCAAATGTCATTAAAGTTTTGGAAAGTACTGATAATATAATTTTTCATTATGTAGATCAATATCCTGATTCTGATACTGTAGAATGCAAAATAGATAGAGTAAGAAGAAAAGATATATCAATACAGCATACTGCCCAGCATATTTTATCGGGAGCATTTTCAAAATTGTTCAGTATTGAAACCGTTGGTTTCCATATGGGCGAGGATTACACAACTATTGATTTAAACATCGAGAAAATTAACGAAGAATCAATTTTTAAAGTAGAAAATCTCGCAAATGAAATTGTAATTGAAAATCTTAAAGTTAAGAATTATTTTGTATCAGAAAGTGATCTTCAAAATCTTAATCTCAGGAAGAAAGAAGATCTAAAAGGTAATATGAGAATAGTTGAAGTCGAAGGCTTTGATCTTTCAATGTGCGGTGGAACCCATGTTAATTCTACCGGTGAAATAGGACTTATAAAGGTAATTAAGCAGGAAAAAGTAAAGAAAATAAATACGAGATTATTCTTTGTTGCAGGTTTAAGGGCTTTGAGGGATTATAGAGAGAAAGTTCAAATAATATCTAATATTTCTCAGTTTCTTACAACAGGTGAAGAAGAGATTTTTTTAAAAGTCCAGAACCTTTTAGAGGAGAATAAGGCTCTCTTAAAAGAAAATAAAATCCAGAAAGAAATGTTACTCGAACATGTAGCTAAGGATTTACTTAATAACGCCGAGAAGATTGGTGAACTTCAATTTGTTTTCAAAGTTTTAGAGAGTTATACGAGAGATGATATTTCTCTGCTTGGAAAAATCATCTCAAGCAAGGAAAAAGTAATAGCTTTTCTTTTAGGCAAAGAAGATCATTTTTTTGGAGTTTTAGTTTCAAATACTGGAGTTACATTCAATTTTGAAAATATTAAAAAGGAGTTTAATAATTTTCTTTTAAGATCCTGGGGAAAGAAGAATTTCATGTTTTTCGAATTTAATAATAGAGTAAAGATTGATGATATAAAAAATTCAATTCAACTGAAGTTAAGAGAGTTAATTTAGGAATTGTCCAGCATCAGGTTACAAAGTTTGTCTGCAAGACGGATGTATTTATTTTCTCTTGTGACATTTTTAAATTCTATTTTTTTAAAACTTTTTGTAATTGCAAGAACTTTTTTGTTTAACTCCTCAAGGTGCTTTGCCTTGGTCTTGTATTCTTTTCTTATCTGAAGGATTACAAGTTTGCTGTCCGAAATTAGCTTTATTTCGTCAAAGAATGATCTTTTAGCTTCTTCTAAAGCTTTTATTATTGCTTTATATTCAGCGACATTATTTGTGGAAATACCAAGATATTCTGCTTGCATCAATACAATTTCTTTATTTTCAACAAAAACAAAAGAGCATGCGCTTTTGCCTGGATTTCCACGCGAAGCACCGTCTGTATAAATTTCAACCATTTTCTAAGGCCTTTTTAAAAAGTTCAGGTATATCAAATCCTAACCCAATAAGGCAGACTTCATCAAGTGAATTTTCGTTGTTTTCAATAAAATCTTTAACTACCTCAACTATAATTTTTGTTCCCTTCTCTTTGGGGAATCCAAAAATTCCACAACTTACAGCAGGGACACTTATACTTTTTAGTTTATAATTTTTTGCAATTTCCATAACAGAAATAATAGCTCTTTTTAATTTTTCTTCTTCGTTCCCTTCTCCCCAAACTGGCCCTACAGTATGTATTACATATTTTGCCTTCAGATTTCCACCGCTTGTTATAGTTGCTTCTCCTGCCTTTAAGGGGCCTCTTTTTCTTACAATTTTATTAGTTTCCTTCTGAATTATTTCTCCACCTGCTCTTACAATTGCACTTGCTACTCCTCCACCATGCTGAAGATATGAATTAGCTGCATTTACAATAGCTTCAGTATCAATTTGAGTAATATCGCCCTCTATCACTTTAATGTGCGTTCTTTTAATTACTTTTTCGACTATAACCTTCATTGAATATTTAAGAACTTTATAATTTCTCTCATAAAAGCAGGTAAGTCGGAAGGCATCCTTGAAGTGATAACATTTCCATCAACTACTACTTCGTTATCGATGTATTTTGCACCTGCATTTTTGAGGTCATCTTTTATCGCAGAGAAACCTGTAAGCATTAAACCATTGACAATTTTTGCAGAAATAAGAACCCATCCTGCATGGCAAATTGCTCCAACAAGTTTGGAACTGTCAAACATTTTTCTTACGAATGAAAGAATTTTCTCATTTCTTCTTAATAGATCTGGGGCATAACCCCCGGGAACTACAACTCCATCGAATTCATCGAAATTTATTTCATTAACTGATTTCTCCGCCTTCATCTGTAGACCAACTTTTGAGTGGTATACTTTATTTTCTGGACCGACAAGAATTGATTCAAAGCCTGCTTCCTTTAGTCTGTAGTAAGGATAGATAACCTCAAATTCATTAAAATTGTCTTCAATTAATACTGCGATTTTTTTCATTTTGCACCTCCTGTTTTAATATTTTATCAAAAAATTAACTTTTGTGAGCTATGATTATTTTTATTGAAATATAGATTATCAAAATCCAGATAGATATTACAATTATTGCGCCAATCCATTTAATTTTCGTATTAAGAGTCCCGTTTTTTACTTTTTCACGACATTCAACAAGAATTTCTTTAGGTATCATTTTTAAGGCAAGAGCAATTCCTAGAGGTACAATGATAAGGTCGTCGAGATAGCCAAGGACGGGAATAAAATCTGGAATAAGATCAACCGGAGATAGCGCATATCCCACAACAAATATGATAATTGTCTTTGCAAAAAATGGCACTCTTGGGTCTTTAAGTGCATAGTACAAAGCAAGCGCATTATTTTTAATGTCATCTGCTCTCTTTTTAAGCTCTTCAATATTCATCTCAATAAATTATAAGCGTTTAGTTGGTTTAAGAATTTTTTTATTTTTGCTATGTAGCTTATATAGTCAAGGGTGTATATTAGAATAATTTGTTATATATTGACTTTTTACTATAATATTGTTTAAAATATATAAAGTATGTAACCTGTGCACTGCCTTGAAAAAAACAAAAAAATAGTTATAACAATTAATAGGATGCAAAAATATGTTAAAGAATAGAGAAGTTTTTATAATCTGCTGAAAAGAGTGCAGATTACAGAGGATTAAGGAAGCATGGAATCAGAAATAAGGGTTCAGAATGCAGATTTCAGGGAGATTAGAGTTACCTTTCCCTATAATCCTTCTTTTATAGAAAAGATTAAAACCATTGATGGATGGAGGTGGCATCCAGAAGAAAAATACTGGAGTTTTCCAAATGAGAACGGGACTCTTGATAAGATTATATCAATGTTTGATGGAGAAAAAGTCATTATTGAGCCCTCTTTGTATTTTGATAAGTTGAGAAAAGAACTTACATCCCGAAAATACAGTCCGAAGACGATAAAGACGTATGCGCATTACAATGAGAATCTTTTGAGATTTACCCGTAAGAATCCTGTTGAAATTACTAATGAAGATATAAGAAATTATTTGTCTTATCTTGCGAGCAATAAAAACTTTTCAGCGTCAACTTTGAACATCGTAATCAACGCACTGAAACTTTATTATGGCGATATTTTAAAGAAAAATTTTGTTTTTGAGATTAAAAGACCAAGAAAAGACCAGAAATTACCTGTTGTTCTGAGCAGAGAAGAAATCTCAAGACTACTTTCTGTGGTAGCCAATATAAAACACAAAGCGATTTTAATGCTCGCTTATTCTGCTGGTTTGAGAGTAAGCGAAGTCGTAAACTTAAGATTAGAGGATATTGACACAGAAAGAAAACTTATTCACATCAAAGGTGCAAAAGGTAGGAAGGACAGGTTCACATTATTATCGGATACGACTTTAAAAACTATAAGGATATGAAAAAGCAGGTATTGCAAAAGAAGTTAGTATTCATTCTTTAAGACATAGTTTTGCTACGCACCTTTTGGAAAGTGGAGTTGACCTAAGGTATATACAGGAATTATTGGGACATAAGAGTAGTAAAACAACAGAGATATATACTCATGTAAGTAATAAAGATTTAAGTAAAATAAAAAATCCATTAGATTCTATAATATTAGAGAAGGTGAAAGATGGTAAGAAATAAAAGTTTGCCAAGCGTAAGTATATCCGACATAGAGGTCGGATATAAAGACAGTTTGTGGAGATATATGACAAAATTGTCGTATATGAATAAGTTAGGCGAAATGCAAAATATTTGAGGCAATAAGAAATGAATATTATGTATATTTCTGGAAGTCCAAGAAAAAAATAGCAACACAGACTATCTGTTAAATGTATTGAATTCTATAATCAGTGGCACGATGATTAAACTTTCGGATTATTGCATTGAATCTTGCCAGGCATGTAGGGACTGCCGGGGAAAAGGCGAATGTGTAATCAGGGATGACATGCAAAAACTGATTATACCGAAGCTTCTTAAGAGCAATGTGATAGTCCTTGGCATACCGGTTTATTTCAACAATGTCTCGTCTCAGATGAAACTATTCATGGATCGGACTTACTGTCTTATTGGGCTTTTGAAAAATAAGGTTGGTAGGGCTATAGTAGTCGGCAGAAAATATGGAGCAGAAAGTGCAATTACGGCCATTAATGCTTTTTTCCTTAAACATGAAATAATTCCAGCAAATAGAGGTGTTTTAGGAATTGCATTTAATACTGGAGAAATAGAACAAGATCATGAAGCAATAGAAGCAACAAAAAGCCTTGGGAATCGTATTATTGAACTTGAAA
>Ga0210030_1000516_pt1 | contig 28406 bp, 28 predicted proteins | sample CryGeymeta201523_FD_183986 | JGI IMG/M metagenome (GOLD analysis project Ga0210030, IMG submission 183986) | Groundwater microbial communities from Crystal Geyser aquifers in Utah, USA - Crystal Geyser metaG 2015-23 (SPAdes) (version 2) | ecosystem: Environmental > Aquatic > Deep subsurface >...
GCGATGGCGGCGCCAAATTTTCAAAATTGCGAAGCACTGAACAATTAGGCGGAGCGATGGCGGCGCCAAATTTTCAAAATTGCGAAGCACTGAACAATTAGGCGGAGCGATGGCGGCGTTCATTTTTTTGAAAAAATCAACTCTCTCAGGTTTTAAAATCCAGAGAGGGTTTTTCCTTTCTAGTGAAGTTTTCCCTACATTTATGGAATAATTTTTGATTAATTTGGCAAAACTAACAAAAGCCAACATCTATGAAAAAAATTTACCTAACGACATTCGCTTTTCTTCTTATTGGAATATTCTATGGTCAAAATAAAAAAGGCGATATGGATATTTTTCTACAAACCGCACCTTACGTAACAACAAATGACACTAATGATTTTGGTTTGATAGCCATTACAGGAATTGAATTTTTTGCTTCAAACAAATTTTCAATATCTTCTAATTTTTACAGTTCAAACAACACGGTTTTTAAAAATGATTCAGGTACTACCATACGTTCGTATGGTATTTTGGTGACAGGGCAGTATTACTTTCTCAATCTTGAAAGATGGAAGGCTTATGGTCAAACTGGTTTTGGTTATGGAATAGATAATTATTCTTCAATCAATATAGACAATAGTGGCTTGTTTTTATGGACTGTAGGAGCCGGCGCAAATTATAGTTTAACTGAAAAACTGTATTTAAAATTGCTCATACCCTATTTTAACGCAAAAAATACTACGCGGGATTTGACTGCAGCGAATGGAGTAACTGCCTTTTTAGGTTTAGGATATAAATTTTAAGAATATAAAAAAATCAACCCTCTAAAGGTTCAAAACCCTGAAAGGGTTTATCTTTTAACCAAAACCCAAAAAGTTCTGTCGGGTTTTTTTGTACTTTTGGCAAGACATTTGTTTTAAGAAACCAAAACAGCTTATGACTTCTAAAAAATTCACGATTCTATTCCCCTCTTTAGTTTTATTAAGCGTACTCTTTTCTTGCACAAGCAACTCTAAAATTTTTGAAGAAAATCCACCCTTCACCGTAAAAGAAGCCACTTTTCAAAACTGGTTTTCCGGTGCACAGGAATTTGGAAGAGGCATACATGTTTTTCTGGAGATGGAAACTATTGCACAAGATGTACTGATAGATAGTATTTATTTCAGAGGAATGGCTGATGTTATACAAAGAGACACCAATAATCCCCTAAAATATATAGCAAATTTAAAAACAATGGCTAAGCAAGATGTGATAATGCATGAGAATCCAATAAAAGAAATAAACAACCCCGTTCCCGATATTAAAAAGGATTTTCTATTTAATTTAGATCCAATGGAAGCTGTCATAAGCTATCGCAAAAATAACAAGCGATATTATTATAAAGTGACTCATTTGAATGAAATAGAACCCCTTAATTATCCTTCAACGAACAGTAGGGAAAACAATAACTAAAAACGTTTGCCTTAGTGTTGTTATTTCAATAAATTAGCTTTTGTAACAGAACCCATCTTTGAGCGCATTTAGAAAATTATTTCAGCAAACTTTCATCTACGGCTTGGCAACAGTTTTGCCCAGAATGTTGAGTTTTTTATTAGTGCCCTTGTACACCGCAATACTCCCCGTTACTGAGTATGGTGCTATTTCTGTCATTTTTTCTTGGATTGTTTTGTTTAATGTCGTTCTTGCTTATGGCATGGAAACCGCATTTTTTCGATTTTTTCATAAAGAAAAAGACAAAAACTTAGTTATTTCTACCTCCACGGTTTCTATTTTATTTACCTCCTTTTTGTTTTTTGTTTTTGCTTATGTTTTTCGTGAAGGACTTGCCGCACTTTCTGGTATTCCTTTAGAATATGTTACCTATACCATTTATATTTTGGTTTTAGATGCATTGGTTATCATTCCTTTTGCTTGGCTTCGTGCCAAAGAAAAGCCAATTCGCTATGCCGTTCTAAAAATTATAAATGTTGCGCTCAATTTAGGATTGAACGTATTTCTTTTAGTTTTCCTTCCAAAATTTACAACACAAAATCCTACTGGATTTTGGAATTTTATATATGTGGAAGGATTTGAAATTTCATATATATTTATTTCCATGATTGTGGCTAGTGCGGTTACTTTAATCTTGATACTTCCTTTTTATATTAAAATAAATTACAGGTTCAATAAAACGCTTTGGAAAGAAATGATGCATTATGCCTTTCCGGTACTTATTGCCGGAATTGCTTTTGCAGTAAATGAAACTTTTGACAGAATACTCCTATTGTGGATGCTTCCCGAAAATAGTGCCGAAGAAGCTATAGGGGCCTATTCTGCTTGTTATAAATTGGCAGTGTTTATGACCCTTTTTGCCACAGCTTTCCGAATGGGCATTGAACCTTTTTTCTTCAGTAGGGCAACCCATAAAAATGCTCCGGAAACGTACGCTTTAATAACCAGATATTTTGTAGCCTTTGGCGCGGTAATATTAGTGACTGTAGTTATTTTTGCAGATGTATTGAAAGTAATTTTAATTAGAGATTCTGCTTATTGGGAAGCCATGAAAATCGTTCCACTAATTTTGCTGGCCAATTTTTGTTTGGGCATCTATCATAACTTCTCTGTATGGTATAAAATTACCGATCGAACAAAATTTGGCGCTTACATTTCCATCGTTGGGGCATTTATTACTTTAGCTATTAACTTTTTACTCATACCGATTATGAGCTATATGGGTTCGGCTATTGCCACGGTATCAGCCTATACGGTGATGATGCTCTTGTCCTATTATTTCGGGCAAAAACACTACCCAATTCCGTATGCCATAAAAAAAATGAGTTTGTACTTCCTGATTTCCATTGCTTTTTCAGCCCTTTCTTTTTATGTTTTCAGAAATAATTATTTTATTGGAATAGGGTTGTGGATTGCATTTTTAACTTTGGTTTTTATTCAAGAAAAACAGGTCCTTTTACAATTAATACGATTTAAAAAATGAAAATAAAGATTATCAATACCTCCGCTCACGAGTTGCCTAGTTATGAAACGATTGCTTCCGCAGGAATGGATTTGCGGGCTTCCATACAAGAGTCTGTTATTTTAAAACCTTTAGAGCGAGCTATCATTAAAACAGGATTGTTTATAGAACTTCCCATAGGCGTTGAAGCACAAGTACGCCCAAGAAGCGGCTTGGCAGCAAAAAAGGGAATCACCGTTTTAAATGCGCCGGGAACCATAGATGCAGACTATCGAGGCGAAATAGGCGTTATCCTAGTAAATTTGTCTAACGAGGCGTACACTGTAGAAAATGGTGAACGTATTGCACAATTAGTCATCGCAAAACACGAACGTGCAGAATGGTCACAAGTTGAAATCCTTTCAGAAACGCAACGGGGAGCAGGAGGTTTTGGAAGTACGGGAATAAAATAATAAACTAATATCTCAAATATAACATCCAAAAGATGAAAATAATAGTACCAATGGCGGGACGTGGTTCACGCCTTCGTCCACATACATTAACCGTTCCTAAACCGCTAATTCCTGTAGCAGGGAAGCCTATTGTGCATCGATTAGTAAAGGATATTGCAAAAGTTTTAAACCAAAACATTGAAGAAATTGCCTTCATCATCGCAGAAGATTTTGGTGAAGAAGTGGAAAAAAATCTACTAGAAATAGCAAAAGACCTTGGCGCAAAAGGCACTATTTATTACCAAGATAAACCTCTGGGCACCGGTCACGCTATTATGTGTGCCAAAGATTCACTCACCGGTCCTTGTGTTATTGCCTATGCGGACACCTTATTTAGAGCTGATTTTGCTTTAGACGAAAACGCCGATAGTGTTATTTGGGTGAAAGAAGTAGAAAACCCACAACAATATGGTGTGGTAAATCTAAACGAAAAAAACCATATCACTGGATTGGCAGAAAAACCAGAAACTTTTGTCTCTAATCTGGCAGTAATTGGCATTTATTATTTCAAAAAAGTCGAAGATTTGAAAGACGAACTTCAACAGGTGTTAGACACTAATATAACCCATGGAGGCGAATACCAAATTAATGACGGCATAAAAGCCATGATGCAAAAGGGAAATATTTTTGTCCCCGGAAAAATTGATGAATGGATGGATTGTGGCAATAAAAATGTAACCGTAGAAACCAATAGCCGAATGTTGGGTTTTCTTTCGCAAGAAGGGATACCGCTTATCTCTAGCCACATTAAAGAGGAAAATGCCACCATAATTGAGCCTTGCTATATTGGTGAAAATGTATCTATAAAAAACAGCACTATAGGGCCAAATACCTCACTTGGTGACGGATGCGCGGTAGAAAACAGTACCATTTCAAACAGCTTGATTCAAACAAATACCACCATAAGAAATGCCGCTTTGGATAATGCAATGATAGGAAATCACGTTACCTTTGATGGAAACTTTACCTCCATAAGTATCGGCGATTATTCTGTTTTGGAATAAGCCTATTTGGCAATAAGGATTAAAAATAAACTCTTGAAAAAAATTAACACATACTTTTTTATTGTACTCTTCGGAATGCTCTTGCTTCCAAAGCAAATTTTTGCACAAGAAAAAGAAGGGGGATCATTAGAGGAACCAACCAATGTAACCGATAGTTTTCAGGAGTTTTTTTTTGAAGCCCTAAAGCAAAAAGCCATTGAAAATTATGATAAAGCACTAGAATCTCTCGAAAAAGCTGCAAAAGAAAAACCCGACGAAGCCGTAGTTTATTTTGAAATGGGAAAAAACCAAAGTCTTTTAAAAAAGTATGCAGAAGCCGAAGCAAATTTTAAAAAAGTACTACTAATGGAAGGCGAACGCCTCGATGTATTTGAGGCGCTTTATGAGGTGTATTACAACACCAAAGAGTACATAAAAGCAATAGAAATCATAAAAAAATTAATTCCGTTTGATAAAGAATATAAAGAAGATCTAGCCAATTTATACGAGCGTACTGAAAATTACACCGAAGCACTTCAACTATTAGACGAATTAGATCAAGAAAATGGCAGTAATGACTATAGAAACCAATTGCGCCAACAAATCTATGCCAAGAGCGATGATACGAGCACTCAAATTTCTGACCTAGAACAACGCATTCAAAGAAATCCTGTGCAAGAGCAAGATTTTTTGAACCTTATTTTTTTACAAAGCGAAAAAGGAAATAGCAAAGCGGCATTTGAGGTTGCACAACAACTTTTAAAAGAAAAACCGGATTCAGAGCTTGTTCATTTAGCTCTTTATAAATTTTATTTAGAAGAAAAGCAACCAGAAAAGGCATTACAATCTATGAAAATTGTTTTCTCCTCAGAAGCAATTGATTCGGAAAATAAATTTAAAGTATTAAATGACTTTTTGTTGTTTGTAAACCAAAATCCGGGCTATGAAGACGAGTTGGTAGCCATGGTATCCTCTTTTTCAGCAGTAGAAAACGACCCCAAAGTCTTTGTGCAATTAGGAAATTATTATTTAAAAAAAGAAAGGTATGCCGAAGCTTTGCAGTATTTTGAATTGGGAGTAACTAAAAATCCGTCAGATTTTAATCTTATAAAAAACACACTTTTATTACAAATCGATTTTAAAAAGTTTGGAGAAGCAGATAAACTGAGCAAAGAAGCCTTAGATTTTTTCCCTTCACAGCCACTTTTATATTTATTGCAAGGGGTTGCTAATATTGGCTTACATGAGAATAAAAAAGCAATTACAGCGTTAGAAACCGGATTGGACTATTTAATAGAAGATACAAAATTGGAACTCGATTTCTATACCCAACTCAGCAAAGCCTATGAAACAGAGGGAAACCTGAAAAAAGCACAGGAATACAAGATAAAAGCTCAAAACCTAAGCTCAAAGAATTAATACAACCCATGAAAATCCAGTCGATATTAATCTTATTTTTTTGTAGTCATTTCTTAATTTCGTGTGGCACCAGTAAAAAAGTGGTTGGTGGGGCGCTAGATGCTTCCTTAAATGTTAAAAGCATCATCGATTTGCATAATGCAAAAGAACCGGCATTTACCACTTTGGCATCCAGAATGCAAGTGAATTATGATGATGGTGAAAAATCGCAAAGTGTTACGGTAGCTTTGCGCATGCAAAAAGACGAAACCATTTGGATAAGCGCATCTATTCTTGGAATTACTCTTTCAAAAATGCTTATTACCAAAGACCATGTAAGCTACTATGAAACCATAGGTAAAACCTATTTTGACGGAGATTTTAGCTTATTAAGCCAGTGGTTGGGAGTTACTATTGATTTTGAAATGGCACAAAACATTTTATTAGGACAAGCTGTTTTCGATTTGACAAAAAACAACTACACAGCTTCTGTGTTTGGGTCAAATTATCGGCTTACTCCGGAAAAGCAATCGGAAATTTTTCAATATATTTTTTTAATACAACCCGGCACCTTTAAAATGGCATCACAACAAGTAATGCAACCTATCGAGCAACGTATTCTAACGATAGATTATGATTCCTATCAAGAAGTGGGATCTTATCTTTTTCCGAAAAGCCTTAAAATAACCGCCATCGAATTAGAAAAACAAACTAGAATTACTTTAGATTTTAGAAATATAGATGTAAATGCACAAGTAAGTTTTCCTTTTAGAATTCCTAATGGTTATGAAGAAATACATTTAGATTGATGAAAAAAATGTTCCAATACGGGTTGTTTTTTATCTTGTTGTTTTCAACAGGGCTTTCTGTGCATGCACAAAAAGACAAACAAGCAGAGCTGGAACAAAAAAAACAACAGCTTCAAGAAGAAATACGGCAAATAAACAATTTGCTTTTTTCAACAAAGAAAAAAGAAAAATCAGTTTTAAGTGAAGTGGAAAACATAGCAAAACGTATTCAGGTAAGAGAAAACCTTATTAAAGTTACCAACCAACAAGCAAATTTGATTTCCAGAGAAATAAACACCAATATTTCAAAAATTGCCCAACTTCGCAAAGACTTAGAAGCATTAAAAGTGGATTATGGTAAACTGATTGAAAAATCCTATAAAAGTAAAAGTGACCAAAGTAGAATCATGTTTCTATTGTCTTCAGAAAATTTTTTGCAAGCCTATAAACGGGTGCAATACATGAAACAATATGCAACCCATCGTAAAAAGCAAGGAGAAGCAATACAGTCCAAAACGCAAGAATTGCAGGAATTGAACAAAAGCTTAGTTGCTCAACAAAAAGAAAAACAAAAGCTTGTTGAGGAAAACCGAATAGCAAAAAACAATCTTAGTGAAGAGAAAATTCAGCAAGAAAAATTAGTTTCGTCCTTGAAAAAAGAGGAGGGCAAATATGCGTTACAAATAAAGGACAAACAAAAAGAAGCAGCAGCCATCGATAAACAAATTGAAGATTTAATTAGAGCCGCCATTTTAGAAGCTAATAAAACTTCCGGAGTTGTTACTTCAAAAACCAATACAAGCAGCCCTACTTTTGCTATGACGGCTGAAGCAAAAGCGCTTGCAGCTAATTTTACAAGCAACAAAGGAAAATTACCTTGGCCGGTAGAAAAAGGAATAGTGATTACTAATTTTGGCACTACCCAGCACCCGACACTTCCTAACGTAAAAACCTATAGTAGTGGTGTAGAAATTGCAACAGAAAGTGGCGCAAAAGCAAGAGCTGCTTTTGATGGCGAAGTATTAGCCGTAACCGTTATAAAAGGAGCAAATAAAGCCATACAAATACGTCACGGTGATTACATTACAGTCTATCAAAACATTACTGATGTGTATGTAAAAAAAGGCGATAAGGTCAAAACCAAACAGGAGATAGGAAAAATATTCACAAATCCAACCACAGGAAAAACCACTTTAAAATTCCTTATTTTTCAAAATACAAACAAGCTGAATCCTGCTGAGTGGGTGTATAGAATGTAATTTTATACAAAAAGGGCTTTCAACTCGGTTGCGTCGTGCGGTTTCATTTTTCCGGCAAGTACCAAACTCAATTGTTTTCTTCGTAAAGCTGCCTCATAACGTGCTTTTTCTAAATCGGTTTCGGGGATTAATTGAGGCACTTCCATAGGAGTTCCGGTTTCATTTACTGCAACAAAAGTGTAAATGGCTTCGTTAGCTTTGCTTTTTATGCCGCTTTCTCTGTCTTCTATCCAAACATCCATATAGACTTCCATGGAGGTTTTAAAGGCGCGTGAAACCGCTGCTTCCACAGTAACAACACTTCCCAAGGGAATCATTTTGTTGAAAGCGACATGATTTACTGAGGCAGTAACCACAATTCTTCGTGAATGACGTCTTGCTGCAATACTTGCTGCGCGATCCATACGAGCTAAGAGTTCGCCACCAAACATATTACCAATAGGATTTGTTTCACTTGGCAAAACCAAATCAGTAACTATGGTTCTGGAATCTTTCGGATATTTTGCTTGCATTTTTTTTGCAAAGATAAGGCTCTTTTCAATTTTAGAAATAAATTAAGAAAAAAAGGAAATTTTATTTGTTTGACGCCTCAACAAGTAGCCAAGCATCTGCGTTTTCTGTGCGTTTTACCTCACGTAAAACAGTCAGTGCTTCGTTTTTGTCTTGATGAGAGCTATACACTACTTGGTGCAATCCAAATTTATTAACACCAAGAGTTTTAGCAGGAAACCCTTTTTCTTTCAGTTCTTCCATACGAGATAATGCATTATTTTCTTCCCGAAAGGCACCGGCGATGACATGAAAATTTTCAACGGGTTTTTTTACGGAAACCACTAAACTTGGCAGGGCATTGTCTAACACAAAAGTGGCTTGTTGCATTTGATTTTCAAGGATGGAGCTTGCTTTTTGTTTTTCAGCTATATTATGGGTATGCACTTGACTGCTGAAGTAATACATACCTCCAAAACCAGAAAGTCCTAGTGCCAACAAGCCAATTGCGGCATATTTAGTAAAAGGCAATGCAACTCTTTTTTCCGGAGTAAATAAAATAATCGGTTTTTCTGTAGAACTTTTTGGTTGAATGCGAGATATTTCTGGAGAAATAAAGGAGGACAAACCAAAGGAATCTGTCAGAAAGTTTAAAGCATTTTTTGGTTCAAAAACAATGGCATCCTGCATATTTAAAGACAAAGAACCTATGTTTTCTATTGTAAAGGTGTTGCCAAGGTGCAGTTCTTGTTTTGCATGTTTGGTATAGGCTCTTATTTTTTCTAAACCCAGTTCATAAGAACAGTTTTCCACAACAGAAATATAGTTTGCCAGTAAACCGTCATTCGTTTGTAATTGCTGGTTAAAGGACAAGCGTTTGCTTGGTGGATTAAAATTATAGCTGGTCACATTTATGCTGGCAGATTGATTTTGCGTTAAAAAGGCGCCCAATCCCGGAATGATGACACATTCATAGCGGTATAAAAGATCGGTAATATAGTGGTCTAGTTGCATAGTAAACAAATTTAGCAAATTTTTTCTTTTTGTATATTTTCTTGCAACTAAGTTTTTAACAAAACGATTTTTCTTGTATTTTTAAAGCCTCATCTAATTTTTTTCAATTGACTACAGACGAATTATTTCATTTACTTGTTTTACAGAAAGTGCCAAACTTAGGCGATGCTTCAGCAAAAAAACTCATCCGAAAAGTGGGAGGTGTAGAAGCGATTTTTAAAGAAAAGAAATACAACTTATTGAAAATTGACGGCATAGGGATTTTTAAATTGAAGGAATTACTGAGCAAAGACAATTTTGCATTAGCAGAAAAAGAACTTCAGTATATTGAAAATGAAAATATTCAATATGCTTATTTTAAAGAGGAAAACTATCCTGAAAAATTAAAATACTGTTTGGATGGTCCTGTATTAATTTTTTATAGAGGTAACATTAATCTTAACAAAAAACGCATAATAAGTGTTGTTGGAACTAGAAAGATTACCACCTATGGCACTGCTTTTTGTGAAAAATTGATTTCAGAATTGGCGCCGCTCCATCCGGTAATCGTTTCCGGTTTTGCGTATGGCGTAGATATTACCGCACATAAAGCTGCTATTAAAAATGGATTACAAACCATAGGTTGCCTTGCGCACGGGCTTAACCAAATATATCCAAAAGTGCATAAAAAATATGCAGCAGACATAGAAAACAATGGAGGATTTATCACCGAATTTTGGAGTAGTGATGCGTTTGATAAAACCAATTTTTTAAAAAGAAACCGAATTATTGCAGGATTATCGGAAGCCACCATTGTTATAGAATCTGCTGAAAAAGGAGGCAGTTTAGTAACTGCAGACATTGCTACCTCCTATGATAGAGATGTTTTTGCCGTTCCGGGAAGATCCACAGATAGCCAAAGCCAAGGCTGCAATAATTTAATTAAAACGCAAAAAGCGCATGTGCTAACTTCAGCAGCAGATGTGGTGTATATGTTAGATTGGAAATTAGAGGAAGAAAAGCCTAAAAACATTCAAAAGCAATTGTTTGTGGAATTGAACGAGGAAGAAAAGGTGATTTTTAACTATTTAAGAGAAAACCCAAAACAACAGTTAGACTTGATTGCTATTCATTGCAAAATACCGGTACACAAAACAACCACTATTTTGTTTGGTATGGAGATGAAAGGAGTATTGAGGGCTTTGCCTGGCAAGATATATGAAAATACTTAAATTATTTAACATCATATTTGTTTTTTTATTAGATTTACCCTTATTAACTAAACAAATAAATTATGAAAAAAATTACGTTATCATTTTTAGTGCTATCCGCTCTTATTATTTCTTCACAACTTTCTGCACAAAATGCCGAAAATGTAACGGAATACAACCATAACCCAAACAATGGGAATGTTGAGACGCCTATAACAGGAACAAACCATCAAGTTCAAGGTGGAATTATCTATAGTAATGGTCCAGTCTTTAATACACCTGGAGGAGGTGCAGGAGGAGCCGACTTAAGTCTTTTAGAAAACCTAACGGTTGGAAATACAACTCTTGGAGCGGGTATTCAAACTCTAAGTGCCAACAGAATGTCTGACGATTGGGTAGTTACAGAAACAGTTGAAGTAACTTCAATCGATTTTTATGCATATCAAACAGGTTCTACAACAACCTCGACGATGACAGGAGTTACATTACAAATTTGGGACGGAATACCTAATGATCCAGCAAGTCAAGTTATTTATGGAGATGATGCAATAAGCGCAATGACAGGAACAACTTGGTCTGGAATTTATAGAGCTTCTGAAACAACACCTCAAGATAATGCAAGACCTATAATGACAAATACAGTTGCAACACCAGGACTAATTCTTACGCCAGGCACTTATTGGTTAGATTGGGATGCTGATGGAACTTTAGCTTCTGGACCTTGGGCGCCACCTATAGCTCTTTTAGGACCTGGGCCTGTTGGTAATGCAATTCAATATATTGGGACAAACGCTGCGTGGCAAGATTCAATAGATGGAGGGTCAGGAAATCCCTTAGGATTTCCTTTTGATGTTACTGGAAGTGTTTTAGGTTTAAACGATAATATTTTGGATGGCTTTACTTTTTATCCAAACCCTGTAAGAGATATTTTAAATGTTAGATCAGCAACTACTATTGAAAATATTTCTATTTATAATGTTTTGGGACAAGAACTTATTTATGTTTCGCCAGATGCATTAAGTTCTAAAATTAACATTGCAAATTTAAGTAATGGGATGTACATAATGAAAGCTACTGTTAATGGCGTAGTAGGAAGCTTCAATGTTGTTAAAAGATAATTATTAAAAATAATAACTTATTAAAAACCTCTAAGAGACTATCTTAGAGGTTTTTTCTTATTATTAATACCCCACTTTTGTTCGTACCCTCTTTAGCACGTCATTTGCCACAAGGGTTGCTTTTTGAGCGCCGGTTTTAAGGGCTCGTTCCAGTTCTATTTGATTTTCCATATAATAAATAAACAGCTTGCGTTGTTCTGCAAATTTTTCAATAAGCAAATCAAAAAGCGCTTGTTTGGCATGACCATAGCCATAATTTCCAGCCAGATAGTTGGTGCGCATTATGGCAATGTCTTTTTCAGAAGCTATTAGTTTATACAATGCAAACACATTACAGGTGTTTGGGTCTTTTGGTTCTTCTAATGGTGTGCTATCGGTTTCTATGCTCATTATTTGTTTACGAAGTTGCTTTTCGGGCAAGAAAATATTGATGGTGTTCCCTTTTGATTTACTCATTTTAGCGCCATCTGTTCCCGGAATATACATGCTTTCCTCTTGCGCTTTTGCTTTGGGCATGACAAATGTTTCACCATATACCGCATGAAATCTAGACGCTACGTCACGGGTCATTTCAATATGTTGTAATTGGTCTTTGCCTACCGGAACAAAATGAGCGTCATACAACAATATATCGGCTGCCATAAGCATTGGGTAACTGAAAAGACCGGCGTTAACATCCTCTAATCGGTCTGCTTTGTCTTTAAAGGAATGCGCTAGTGTAAGCCGTTGGTATGGAAACATACAACTTAAATACCAAGAAAGTTCAGTAACTTGAGGCACATCGCTTTGGCGATAAAAAACAGTTTTATTTACATCTAATCCAAAGGCTAACCATGCAGCAGCAACACTAAAGGTGTTTTCTTTAAGTGTTTTTGGGTCTTTTATTTGGGTTAAGGAGTGCATGTCTGCTATAAACAAAAAAGAATCGGTATTGGGTTGGTTTGCCATTGCAATTGCCGGAAGGATTGCTCCTAAAATATTTCCTAAGTGAGGGGTTCCTGTACTTTGTATGCCTGTAAGTATTCTAGCCATATATTATTGTATTCAAAAAAATTAATTAAAACAAAGGTACTTTTTTTGTTGCAATGGCTCAATACATTTGTGTAATTTTGACTTCTATGTTTTTATTCAAATACATTCTTATTCCTTTGTGGAAAATTTGGTTTTATGTATTAATCGCATGTACCATTATACTGTTATTTCCTTTTTTAATACTTAGCGTTGCAAAAAAGTCTTGGTATCCGATGTTTTTTATCCTCGCTCGCCTATGGGCAACCATTATTCTATTTGGAATGGGTTTTGTCCCAAAAATAAAAAGAGAGGAAAAACCGCAAAAAGGCAAAAGTTATATGTTTGTTTCTAACCACACGTCCATGACCGATATTATGTTGATGCTTTATTCTGTAAAATGTCCGTTTGTTTTTGTGGGAAAAAAGGAATTAGGTAAAATACCAATTTTTGGGTTTTTCTATAAACGCACCTGCATTTTAGTGGATAGAAACAATGCAAAAAGCAGGGTAGATGTTTTTGAGGCAGCACAAGAGCGAATTAAACAAGGGCTGAGTATTTGTATTTTTCCGGAAGGTGGTGTTCCTGAAGATGAAAGTATTTTGCTGGACACTTTTAAAGACGGTGCATTTCGACTTGCGATTGAACATCAAATTCCTGTGGTTCCAATGACGTTTCACGATAATAAAAAACGATTTCCTTATACGTTTACCAGTGGAAGCATGGGAATTATGCGTGTGAAAAGCCATCGGTTTATAGATACCACTTCGTTTTTAAAAGAAGGAAAAAGAAGTGTTAAGGACGTGGTTTATAAAATTATTTTAGAAGAATTAAAACACCCCACGATATAAAAAAAAGTCACTCTTTTGGCACAAAGAGTGACTTTTTACATTGTTTATCACCTAATAAATTGCAATGCAATTAGCAATATGTGACAAACAAAGCTACTAAACTAAACTTAAAAACGATAACTAAAACCGGTATATACTCCTAAGTAATAGGGTTTAAAGTCAATATTATTATCTGTATAAGCATTAATTTGATACTTAAACATGGGCTCAAGATTAAATACAATTTTTTTGGTAATTTTATAATCAAGACCTAAACCTACATTGGTGCTAAAGCTTAATGGGTTTAAATTATTAGCTTCCCCAATACTGGTTTGAAACCCATCGGAGTTGACACGGATATCATTTGCACTTAAAATAAGCGTGCTCAAACCGCCAATCATATTTAAACCAAATCTTTTATTTAAAAGAGCATATTTTAATTCTAATGGTATTTCAAAATAATCTAAATTTTGACTCATAGTGCCGGGAATAACGCCACTTCTAGGAACAATCATAGTGCCATCGTCAGACATAGTGGGTGTTCCGGAAGGAGGAGTGTTTAATGTTCCTCTCCTGCCAACAGCAACAATGACGCCTCGAGTATTGTAATTTATAGATTTTAAAGCGGCAGTCGTACTAGCAGCAGCAAACTCAATATCGTTAGTTACATAACTTAAATCTACTTTATTTATTCCGGTTCTAACGCTTAATTTTTCAGTAACAGCATAGCTTACTTTTACACCATAGCTATAGTTTACATCACCTGATTTGGTGTTATCAGAAAATTGAGAATCAATAGAAGAGCCACCATTTAGTGAGTTATAATAAACAGGAGCAAAATTTGGAGACACTTCCCAACGGTTATCAAGAGTTTGTTTTTCAGAAGATGCAAGAGCGATTTCTTTTTCTTGAATAGCATCAAAAATGGATTTTTTATTTTCTTCTGCAGGTTCTATAACAACAATATCTGTTTCTGAAATCTCTGCATCTATTTTATCCGGAGAAGTTGTTTTTATTTCTTTGGAAACTGTTTCTGCTATAATTGTTTTCTTTTTTTCTTTTTCAAGAATAGTATTTGCTGAGGGTTTTTCAGGTTTTGTAGTTTTTTCTTTTTTGTTTTCAGAAGTAATCACTACATCTGTATCTTTTAAAGAAGTAGTCTTTACTTTCGATTTCGGTTTTGAACTAGTGTGGTTCTCTTTGTGCTCTTGATTTTCTTTTAATGAATTATCGGAAGAAGTTGAAGATACTTGTACTTCATCAGAGGTTGCCTTTTTCAAAATATCTTTAGCATTTGGAGCGGTATCATTTTGGTCTTGCACTAGCACATCGGTATCCAAAAATTGTGGGCTAGTTCTTTCTATGCCGTTGCTTTCTTCATTCGTTATGGTTGTATTTGGAAAGTTATTGTTAAAAAAGTAATTGCCTACAGTAAAAAATAAAAGAAAAAGAGCTGCAACACCTGCCATTTTGTACCAAATAGGTACAATTTTTCGGTTTTTCTTCTTTTTATGCAAAGCAGCCTCGATGTTTTCCCAAACAACAGGTGGTGGGGAAACCTCAAAGTTTTTGAATTGCTCTTTAAAAAGCTGATCTAGGTGCTTTTTTGTTTTCATTTATTAGTTGCTCTTTGCTTGAGCGGAATTATAATCTTCAATTTTTGTCTTTAAAATCATTCTTGCTCTTGCAAGGTTAGATTTGGAAGTGCCAGATGTAATGTTTAGCATTTCCGCAATCTCGTTATGTGAATATCCATCTAAAACATACAAGTTAAAAACCAATCGATATTGGTTTGGCAATTCTTGAATAATGTGGAGTAAAAAATCTAAGGATAAATTACTCTGTTCAATTTCTATTTCCTCCGGGTCTTCAATGGCTTCTTCATTAATAATTTCAAAAAAGCGTTCTTTACGATATTTTTGCAAAACCGTGTTAATGGTAATGCGTTTCATCCAACCTTCAAAGGAACCTTTGTGTTTGTATTGTTTTATAGACTTAAAAATAGTAAGAAATGCATCTTGGAGGTTATCTTGTGCCTCCACATAATTTCTTGAGTATTTTAAGCAAACAGAGAACAACTTACCGGAAAAAAGAACGTACAATTCTCCTTGCGCTTTTGCGTTTTCATTTTTACACTTTTCTATGAGTTCTTCTAAAGCCAAACTCTGCCCCGGGTTTTAGTTGTTTGTTGTACCTAGCAACACGGGAATAAAAAAATGCATCTACAAGTTATTACACTAAAAACAAGGTTCTTGACCTGTAGATGCAAAATATTTTATTTGGTTGCGTTGTGCGTTTTACTATTTAACTTTTAATTATGGAAATGGCTTCTTTTATTTTGGACTCTATTTCCTCCATAAGATCCGGATTGTCTAAAAGTATTGCTTTTACAGCATCTCTACCTTGACCTAATTTTGTGTCTTCATAGCTAAACCAAGAGCCGCTTTTTTTAATAATTTCAAAATCTACCCCAAGATCGATAATTTCACCCACTTTGGAAATTCCAGTACCATACATAATGTCAAATTCAGCGGTTCTAAACGGCGGAGCTACTTTGTTTTTAACCACTTTTACTTTCGTTCTATTTCCTTGTACTTCTCCATTACTGTCTTTTATTTGGGTAGAACGTCTTATGTCTAACCGTACGGAGGCGTAAAATTTTAATGCATTACCACCGGTTGTTGTTTCCGGATTCCCAAACATTACCCCTATTTTTTCACGTAATTGGTTAATAAATATAACGGTACAGTTGGTTTTACTTATCGAGCTTGTTAGTTTTCGTAAAGCCTGTGACATCAATCTGGCATGCAATCCCATTTTTGAATCGCCCATTTCTCCTTCAATTTCACTTTTAGGAGTTAATGCGGCTACAGAGTCAATAACCACAATGTCTATGGCACCACTTCGAATTAAGTTGTCCGTAATTTCTAAAGCTTGCTCACCATTATCCGGTTGTGAAATAATTAAATTTTCAACATCTACACCAAGGTTTTGGGCATACGTCCTGTCAAAAGCATGTTCGGCATCTATAAAAGCTGCAATGCCTCCTTTTTTCTGACTTTCGGCAATAGCGTGAAGAGTTAAAGTAGTTTTTCCTGAAGATTCTGGACCATAAATTTCTACCACCCGTCCTTTTGGTAATCCGCCCACTCCTAGAGCAATATCTAAACCTAAGGAGCCTGTAGAAATATATTCCACTTCCTGCACCGCTTGGTCGCCCATTTTCATTACAGTACCTTTTCCGTAGGTTTTGTCTAATTTATCTAGTGTAAGCTTTAGAGCTTTTAGTTTTGCTTCCATTTCTTTTTCGTTACTCATTGCATTTGTTTTTTTAGTATAAATATGATGCTAAAATAATACTTCTTTTCTTTCATAACAATAATTATGCGCAACCTTTTATTAGATTATACATCTTAATTATAATTATCTATATTTGGTAGCATCCATGAAAACAGCTAAACGCATTTTAATTTTGAATCGTACCGGTTTTGCAATTTCTATATCCATACATAGTAGTTGCAAAGTGGATGGTGGCTAACTTTATTAATAGAGAAGTGATTTAAACTTTTTTTAATTGGCTGAAAAAATTCCCTTTTTGCCCCATATTTGTTTTTTTTTTCGTTCCGTAGCTAAGGCTATGCAACTCAAAAAAGCCTTCATATGGAACAAAAAATCATCATTTTTCGCTTCAATCAAAAAAGTTTAAATCACTTCAGAATTTGAATGATGAAAAAACAAATGAATATTAACGAATTAGCCGTTCGAAAAAAAGCATCAACTACCAATTTGATGCTTTTTTTAATGAAAAAACTATAGAAACACTTACTTTTGCCATGTGTTCTTCCAATTAGAACAAAATATATTTTCTCACTTAACTGTTTATAGCATGCAACTGTATAACACCCTAAGCGCAGAAGAAAGAGCCGAGCTTATTGATGAAGCCGGAAAACAACGACTCACGTTATCTTTTTATGCCTACGCTAAAATTCAAGACCCTAAAGCATTTAGAGACGCCCTATTTTTAGCTTGGAATCCACTGGAGGTTCTTGGCAGAATTTATGTAGCATTTGAAGGAATAAACGCACAACTTTCTCTTCCCGCTGATGCTTTTTACACCTTTAAAAATCATATAGAAACCTATGATTTTATGCAAGGCATTCGCTTAAATATTGCGGTAGAACACGACGATCATTCCTTCTTAAAACTGACCATAAAAGTACGCAATAAAATAGTTGCCGATGGTCTGCAAGACGAAACCTTTGATGTAACAAACAGAGGTATCCATTTAAAAGCAAATGAGTTTAATGCTTTTTTAAACTACCCAAACACTATTGTGGTGGATATGCGAAACCACTACGAAAGTGAAATAGGACATTTTAAAGGCGCTATAACCCCGGATGTAGAAACCTTTAGAGAATCGCTTCCCATTATAGAAAATCAATTAGCCGACTTTAAGGAAAATAAAAATTTATTAATGTATTGTACCGGCGGTATACGCTGTGAAAAGGCAAGTGCATTTTTTAAACACAAAGGGTTTAAAAACGTGTACCAGTTAGAAGGAGGCATTATTGAATATACCAGACAAGTACAAGCAGAAAATCTGGAAAATAAATTTTTAGGAAAGAATTTTGTTTTTGACCATCGTCTTGGTGAGCGAATCACTAACGACATTGTTTCTAGATGCCATCAATGCGGAGAACCTTGTGATAACCATACAAACTGTATCAATGATGGATGCCACTTGTTATTTATACAATGTGACGCGTGTAAAGAAAAAATGGAAAATTGTTGCTCTTCCGATTGTTTGGAAGTAATTCACTTACCCATAGCAGAACAAGTAAAATTGCGAAAGGGAATTCAAAAAGGCAATATGATTTTTAGAAAAGGTAAATCCGAAGCCCTAAAATTTAAAAGCTCAGGAGCATTATCAGACCACAGTTTGGGAGTAGCGGAAAAACCAAAAAAAATTAGACAACGCATTGCCGTTAAAAAGGATTTGGTTGGTAAGGGCGAGCATTACTATACAAAATCGAAAGTAGGATTATTTTTAGTGGAACAGGACGCATTGTATGTAGGAGATAAAATTTGTATTTCAGGACCTACAACAGGAAATCAGGAACTTACTATAAACCAAATGTTTGTAAATGGCAGCCTAGCTAATTCAGCTAGAAAAGGCGATAAAGTAACCTTAAGTTTGCCATTTAAAATAAGAAAGTCTGATAAACTCTTCAAATTAAAACCCTAACTAATGGGAACAACACAAAAAATAGAATTAATGGCACCGGCTGGAAATTTTGAATCGCTTCAAGCAGCAATTCAGAACGGGGCAGATTCGGTTTATTTTGGTGTAGAACAGCTCAATATGAGAGCACGTGCTTCTATAAATTTTACTTTAGAAGATGTATCGGAAATTGTAAAACGATGTAATGCTGCGAAAATGCGAACGTATTTAACTTTAAATACCATTATTTATGACCACGACCTTTCGTTAGTTAAAACCCTTTTAAACAAAGCAAAAGAAGTTGGTGTAACGGCTGTAATTGCCTCTGACCAAGCAGTAATAGCTTCTGCCAGAGAAATGGGAATGGAAGTACATATTTCCACACAACTTAATGTAACCAATATAGAAACCGTTAAGTTTTATAGCCTTTTTGCTGATACGATGGTGCTTTCACGCGAATTGAGTTTGCGGCAGGTAAAAAACATTACTAGTCAAATTAAGAAAGAACAAATAAAAGGACCCTCAGGCAAATTAGTTGAAATAGAAATATTTGGTCACGGTGCTTTGTGTATGGCTGTTTCCGGCAAATGTTATTTAAGTTTACATTCTACTAATTCTTCAGCAAATCGTGGTGCTTGTAAACAAAATTGTAGAAAAAAATATACCGTAATCGATCAAGAAACCGGATTTGAAATAGCATTAGAAAATGAATACATGATGTCGCCCAAGGACCTTTGTACTTTGGATATTCTTGACCAAGTTATAAATGCGGGCATTCAAGTTTTAAAAATAGAAGGCCGCGGCAGAGCGCCTGAATACGTGGCTACCGTAATAAAAACGTATCGAGAAGCTATTGATGCCTATTATTTACATACCTATTCAAAAGAAAAAGTAGTAAATTGGATGGAACGCCTAAACTCGGTTTACAACCGTGGCTTTTGGTCAGGATACTATCTCGGTCAAAAATTAGGGGAATGGAGCAACCACAATGGTTCAGAAGCCACCCAAAAGAAAATATATATTGGCAAAGGCACACACTATTTTCCGGAAGCAGGAATAGCAGAGTTTAAAGTGGAAGCTTTTGAAATAAATAAAGGCGACAAAATATTGATAACAGGACCAAGCACAGGAGTGCAAGAACTTGTCATTGAAGAAATGTTTGTAAACGATATGCCTTTTGAAAAAGCAATAAAAGGCGATCAGATTACCTTAAAATTACCTTTTAGAGTGAGAATGTCGGATAAATTGTATAAAATGACTAAAGTATAATGGTTATAGTCACCTTACAAAGAGCGAAGTGTATCGGGTGTAATTACTGTGTAGAAATGGCGCCGAAACATTTTCAAATGTCCACAAAAGATGGAAAGAGCGTTTTATTAAAATCCACCAATAACAAAGGGTTTTTTACATTAAAAACAAACAACACAAACATTTTAGAAGTTGTTGAAGCAGCAGAAAAGGCGTGTCCTGTTAAAATAATTTCAGTAAAACTTACGGGTTAGGATTTTAATCAAAGGAATCAACAATTTAGAAGGACATTTTTAGTTATTTGCAGTTTAGAGTTGGAAAGAAAATCAACTAGGGTTGGTTAAAAAAGTAATATATTTACATTTTAGAAAAAAGAAAAGTTAAAAAAGGAACAAATACCACAAAAAAGAGAAACCAATATGGGCTGTACAAGCTGTAGTAGTAAAGGCGGACAACCGAAAGGATGTAAAAACAATGGCACTTGTGGCACCGATGGCTGCAATAAGCTAACGGTTTTTGATTGGTTAGCTAATATGTCTTTGCCTGATAATCAAGAACCCTTTAATTATGTAGAGGTACGATTTAAAAATGGTCGAAAAGAATTTTTTAAAAATGCAGATAATTTAACCCTAAGCGTGGGTGATGTGATTGCCACCGAAGCTGCTTCGGGTCATGATATTGGTATAGTGTCGCTCACCGGAGAATTAGTGCGGGTACAAATGAAAAAGAAACGCGAAAAAATTGACGATTCCAGTTTGAAAGTGTATCGAAAAGCCTCTCAAAGAGATATCGATATTTGGCAAAAAGCAAGAGATAGAGAAGAGAGCATAAAAGTAAGAGCAAGACAAATAGCTATTCGATTAGGCTTAAGCATGAAAATTTCAGATGTGGAATTTCAAGGTGACGCTTCCAAAGCTATTTTTTATTACACCGCAGAAGAGCGCGTTGATTTTAGAGAATTAATAAGAGAGTTTGCACAAGAATTTTCTACACGTATTGAAATGAAACAAGTAGGATTTCGGCAAGAAGCCTCTCGCCTTGGAGGAATTGGCTCTTGCGGGCGTGAGCTTTGTTGTTCTACTTGGCTCACCGATTTTAGATCGGTAAATACCTCTGCCGCTAGATACCAACAACTATCCCTAAACCCTCAAAAGCTAGCAGGGCAGTGTGGGAAGTTAAAATGTTGCCTGAATTATGAACTGGATACGTATATGGATGCGCTAAAAGATTTTCCTAATACAGAAACCAAGCTATTCACAGAAAAAGGAACAGCAGTATGTCAAAAAATAGATATTTTTAAAGGAATTTTGTGGTATGCTTACGAAGGCGAATGGATGAATTGGCACCAATTATCTACACAAAAAGCAAATGAAATTATAGGTATCAATAAAGACAATAAAAAAGTGGCAGGTCTTGAGGCTTATGCTATAGAAGTTGTTGCCGCTGAAGAAACGGTGTACAACAATGTGGTGGGTCAAGATAGTTTAACACGGTTTGACAAGCCAAAAAGCACAAAAAAGAGGTCCAAAAATAAAAGAAAAAGAAAACCACAAAGAGATGCGTAATATAGGAGTGCTTTTCTTGATTTTGAATGTGTGTTATGGTTGTACCACCAATGAAGTATATAGCGAATATAAATCACTTCCTAGATATTGGCCAAAAGAGGAAATCGTACAATTTAATTTGGCTAATCTCGACACAACCACAAATTATCATGTGTTTTTAAACATCAGAAACACCAATGCGTTCAAATTCAACAATTTATTTTTAATTGTGAAGATGAATTTTCCCAATGGAAAAGTGATTACCGATACCTTAGAATATCAAATGGCAAAACCCGATGGTACTTGGTTGGGCATTGGCAGTTCCATAAAAGAAAATAAATTGTGGTACAAAGAAAATATCCGGTTTTTTGAAAAAGGGGTATATACTTTGCAAGTAGAACAAGCAATGCGCAATAAGAATTCTGTAGAAGGCGTTACTAATTTAGAGGGAATAACCGATGTGGGAATAAGCATAGAAGCAAGTAATAAGCAATAAGACGACATGGCAACAAAGAAAACTAAAAAATCTACATCACCCATTGGAAAGCATATACGAACCTTCTGGAAACTATTTGTAGGAGTAATGGGTTTCATAATTTTACTTTTTTTATTAGCCTCTTGGGGCGTTTTCGGATCCTTGCCAACCTTTGAAGAATTAGAAAATCCCGAAACAAATCTTGCCACAGAAATTGTTTCTTCCGATGGGCAAACCCTTGGAAAATTTTACAGAGAAAACCGTACCCCTATAAAATATGATGATTTACCAGAACACTTGGTTCAAGCACTTATTTCTACAGAAGACGAGCGCTTTTACAGCCATTCCGGAATTGATGCGAAAGGAACCTTAAGAGCAGCTATATTTCTTGGTAAAAAGGGTGGTGCCAGTACCATAACCCAACAGTTAGCAAAGCAGCTTTTTACCGGCGAAGGTTCTAGAAATACCTTGTCCAGAATTACGCAAAAAGTTAAAGAATGGGTTATTGCCACGAGGTTAGAAAGGCAATACACAAAAGAGGAAATTATAACGATGTATCTTAACAAATACGATTTTTTAAATCAAGCGGTAGGCATTCGGTCAGGATCAAGAATTTATTTTGGTAAAGAGCCCAAAGATCTTACTACTGTTGAGGGAGCAATGTTAGTAGGAATGTTGAAAAACTCGTCACTTTACAATCCATTACGAAGAGAAGCATTAGTAAAAAACCGCAGAAACGTGGTGTTAGGACAAATGGAGAAAAATAATTTTTTGTCCAAAGAAGTGAGAGACTCTTTACAGCAACTTCCCTTAGCACTAAATTACAATCCCGAAGGGCATGATGAAGGGTTAGCCACTTATTTCAGAGAATTTACCAGAGCAGAAATCCAAAAATGGATTGACAAAAATCCAAAACCCGATGGCAGCAAATACAATATTTATAGAGATGGTCTAAAAATATATACCTCTATTGATTCAAAAATGCAAGAGTATGCCGAAGAAGCCTTAACCAAGCATATTGCAAATCTTCAAGAAGAATTTAACAAACAAAATGTAAAAAACAAAACAGCACCATTCCGTGATATTTCAGAAGAAGAAACAAAAAGTATATTAAATTCTGCCATGCGCAGAAGCGATAGATGGCGAATATTAAAAAATCAAGATAAAACAGACGAAGAAATTAAAGAATCCTTTTATAAGGAAACAGAAATGCGCGTTTTTTCCTGGAAAGGAGATATAGACACCATAATGAAACCTATTGATTCCATTCGTTATTACAAATCCTTTTTACAATCTTCCATGATGTCCATGAACCCTCAAACAGGAGAGGTAAAAGTTTGGGTTGGAGGGATAGATTATAAGCATTTTAAGTATGATATGGTTAAAACCGGTAAACGGCAAGTGGGTTCTACCTTTAAGCCATTTATTTATGCCACTGCCATTGACCAACTACATATGTCGCCCTGCGATACTTTGCCTAATACGCCATATACCATCGAACAAGGAAAATATGGTTTATTAAAACCCTGGACACCTAAAAATTCTAGCAATAAATATGGAGGTATGGTCACATTAAAGTCTGCATTAGCACAATCCATAAACGTTATTTCAGCTAACCTTGTAGATAAAACGGGGCCACAACCGGTAATTGATTTGGTAGAAAAATTAGGAATCGATGTTACCAACATGCCCGCACAACCTTCCATAGCTTTAGGAACTCCCGATGTTAGTCTTTATGAAATGGTTGCTGCGTATAGTGTTTTTGTTAATGAAGGAATTTATGTAGAACCCGTAATTATAAATAGAATAGAAGATAAAAACGGGACTGTTTTATTTCAACACGTACCTAAAACCAGAGATGTGTTGAGTAAAGAGGCAGCTTATGTTACCACTAGTTTGATGGAAGGAGTTACCCAAGGCGGCTCCGGCGGAAGACTAAGAACCACTTGGGCGGTTAACGATCCTTTTTATAAATCGGTTATGACCGGATATCCTTATGCACTTACAAATCCTATAGCCGGAAAAACGGGAACCACACAAAACCAAAGTGATGGTTGGTTTATGGGAATGGTACCCAATTTAGTTACAGGAGTATGGGTAGGAGCAGAAGATAGAGCTACTCATTTTCCTGGAATACGATATGGGCAAGGTGCTACAATGGCATTGCCAATATGGGGGGGCTTTATGAAATCCTGTTATGAAAATGAAGAATTGGGCGTTTCAAAAGAAGCTTTTAAACGTCCTGCAAATCTTTCCATAGAAACCGATTGCAACAAATGGAAACAAAGAAATGACGAGGAATTAATTGACGAATTTAGTTTTTAAAAAATATGATTAGAAAAGTAGTACCTAATGTTACGCAAGCGTGTCAAGGCATCAAAAACGGAATGACTCTTATGTTTGGAGGCTTTGGTTTAAGTGGGATTCCGGAAAACGCTATAGCACAAATAGTAAAATTAAACAAAAACCATTTAACTTGTATTTCTAATAATGCAGGCGTAGATGATTTTGGTTTGGGACTTTTACTACAAAAGAAACAAATAAAAAAAATGATTTCTTCTTATGTAGGAGAAAATGCTGAGTTTGAAAGACAAATGCTTAGTGGTGAGCTGGATGTAGAACTCATTCCTCAAGGAACCCTTGCACAACGATGCCAAGCAGCACAAGGAGGTTTTCCCGCTTTTTATACGCCGGCTGGATATGGTACCGAAGTAGCAGAAGGAAAAGAAACTCGAGAATTCAACGGAAAATGGTACGTACTGGAAAAAGCTTTTGAAGCAGATTTTGCATTTATCAAAGCTTGGAAAGGCGACGAAGCCGGAAACCTTATCTTTAAAGGAACTGCCAGAAATTTTAACCCCAATATGTGTGGTGCAGCAAAAACTACGGTGGTTGAGGTAGAGGAACTTCTTCCGGCAGGAGCATTAGACCCCAATCAAGTACATATTCCCGGAATTTTTGTACAACGCATCTTTCAAGGTGAAAATTATGAAAAACGAATTGAGCAATTGACAGTGAGAAAAAGAAATTAAGTTAGAAGTACAAAGTACCCAAATTAAGTTAGAAGTACAAAGGTAGAAGTACGATGTATTTTTTTCACTTTCTAACTTCAAACCTTAAACTTTAAAATTATGGCATTATCTAAAGAGCAAATAGCAAAACGCATCGCAAAAGAAGTAAAAGACGGATATTACGTCAACCTAGGAATTGGCATCCCCACTTTGGTAGCCAACTTTGTGCGTGAAGACATTAATGTGGAATTTCAAAGCGAAAACGGTGTGTTGGGTATGGGGCCTTTTCCTTTTGAAGGCGAGGAAGATCCCGATTTAATTAATGCTGGAAAGCAAACCATTACAACCCTTCCCGGAGCTTCTTTTTTTGATTCCGCTATGAGTTTTTCCATGATTAGAGGGCAGCACGTAGATCTAACCATATTAGGCGCTATGGAAGTTTCAGAACTTGGCGACATTGCCAACTGGAAAATTCCCGGGGTTATGGTCAAAGGTATGGGTGGTGCTATGGACTTAGTTGCCTCAGCTGATAACATTATTGTAGCAATGATGCATACCAATAAAGCAGGCGAATCCAAACTTCTTAAAAAATGCACGTTGCCACTTACCGGCGTTGGTTGCGTAAAAAAAGTGGTAACTAATCTTGCTGTTCTAGAAATTACCAAAAATGGATTTCAACTTTTAGAAAGAGCTCCGGGAGTTAGTGTTGAAGAAATTGTAGATGCCACAGAAGGAAATTTAATTATTAATGGCAAAATTCCTGAGATGGTATTTTAATAAATATAGCATTACCTTTTACATACCGCCCTCTTAGAGTGGCGGTTTTTTTATGTCTTTTTTGTAAGAAAATACTGAGTAAATGAACAAGAATGTTAAATTTTTATGTATTTCATCGAATTTATACGCCTTTAATCGTTATAATAGTAAAATTCTTCACACTTTAGCAGTCCCTAAATCAACCAGCTTAATGTAAGCTAGAGTACGTTACAAAAATGAAAAACTAATAGGATAACGAAAATGAGAAAAGAGAATCATGTTTTCGGAAAAATGTACAAAAAAGTTAAACCTACTTTAATTTTAGTTAATAGTGTACTTTATGTTGCCAAAAAAGTTTTTTTATTGATGTAGCTAAAAAGTAAAACCCCAGATCTGTTGACATTTTCAGATCTAAAGGTCAATCCCGTTCTTTGTGAGGTTAGAACGGGATTTTTTTATGCGTTAAAGTTTTGTAATAAGGAAGATTAGAAAAACTTTGTTTAAGAAGTGAAAGCCGTTATGCTATTTGACCTGTCCTAAAAAAACTATACCATTGCTTTTTGATACTTTATTATGAATATTTAAAACCAATAAAATGCATACCTTTAACCAACTATCAAAAATAAATAAATGCGTTTCCTCGGCAACATACGCTTACGCTACACCAAAACCGAAACCCAAGGGCTTACCATACTGGAAGAGAATCATTACTATCCTTTTGGGTTAAAACACAACGGCTTTAACAGCGACCATAAAATTTTTGAATTTAATGATGGCACCAACACCGTAGTGTTAACTCCTGTTACGCCTAATAGGAAGGAGGCGTATAAGTACAAGTACGGAGGAAAGGAACTGCAAAGTGAGTTCGGCATTGAGATGTACGACTTCGGGGCCAGGAACTATGACCCTGCCCTTGGCAGGTGGATGAACATAGATCCTCTTGCGGAAAAAATGAGAAGGCACTCACCATATAATTATGCATTTAACAACCCCATTTATTTTATTGACCCGGATGGGATGGCACCAAAACCTAGTGAAGATGATAATGAAGAATCATTACGAGATCGTGTGAATGCCATAGCACAGATGACAAGGGTAAATACTTCGGGTAATGATGCTTTGCAGGTCGATTCATTGGCTGGTAATAATAGTAGTGAAGAAGGTGGTGAAAATGATAGTGAAAGTGATGATTCTGAGGAAGGGAGTGGGTGTGATGACCCGCCGTGTAAAAAAGGAAGAGGTTTGCCAAGTTCTCATGAGAATATTGATTCAATGAGTAATTCTGGGTATAACTCTTTTGAACAAAATTTAGTTTTAAAAAAGGAGAATCTCCTTTTATATTAAAGGAAATTAATTACATAGGTGCTGGGGAAGGAGTTTCTGGGACATATTCTTCATTAGAAATAGTCACTAATCCAAATGCTCCTGAAGGATTAAAGGGACAAAAATTAAAAAGTAACGGGCTGGGTTTAGGATTTGGCTTTGGTGCACCTATAGAAGTTTTTACAGCTACTCGGGGTATGATACATGTCAATACTAAACTAAGTGTTAATAATTTAGAACAAATAATTAATAGCACTAAATTTATAACTGTTCGTTCAGTAAGTGCAGTAACCAAGTATACTAGAATTGAGGCTTATACGGACAGGAATATGAATACTTTACTTTGGCATACAAATATGGTTGGGGGTGGTGTAATAACCGCAAGTTTGCAAGGAAGCAGATCTATTGTTGAATTTAAAGAAAGCAATTAATATTATGAGCACAAAATTAAATTATCCAAAAAAGATATTACTAAGCATATTTCCAATTGTTGGGATTTTAATGATTATTGAAACAATTATATTATTTAAAGTTCCATTTGATATTTATTTAAAAATTTGGTGGGGGTTACTAATTTTAGGTATAATACAAAATATAATTCTAATCAGAAGGGTTTTTTTATTGAGAATAGAGAAAAATATAAGATTTATATATGTACTACTATTCCTTTCTATTATTTTTTTTCATCTGTATTATGTATGGAAATTAGATAATAAATATTATTATCTAACCCAAAATAAGTAAAGTTGGTTTTCGCTAATATTTACCAATATAAAGATTTCCTGACTAACGTGTTTGTCAATTACACCCAAGACCCACAAACAGGCGCATTAGCCATACTAGAAGAGCAACACTACTACCCATTTGGCCTACAACACAAAAACTATAGGGCGGAGCGTCAAAAAACAGCCCGGTGGGCTGTTTTAGCGAACGAGCCAGCTTGCCGCGCTGGCAAAACCAAAATAGACCGGGAAGAAGCACTAAAAACCTTAAAAGAAGCCGCCCCACCTACTGTGCCTTTGCAGAATCCGGGGTATGCCTATAAGTACAACGGCAAAGAATTACAAAACGAGTTTGGGGTGGAAATGTACGACTTTGGCGCTAGGAATTATGACCCTGCTTTGGGCCGTTGGATGAATGTTGACCCGCTCGAAGAGAAAATGCGTAGGCACTCTCCTTATAATTATGCTTTTAATATTCCTATATATTTTATTGACCCTGATGGGATGGAAGGTATGGGAGCAGCTATGATGGGTTCTGGGCAAATAACCCAAGAAATGGTGGGTAATAGCGCGTTTGGGAGTAGTCAAATAGGTACTACAAAT
>Ga0210030_1000524_pt1 | contig 28239 bp, 24 predicted proteins | sample CryGeymeta201523_FD_183986 | JGI IMG/M metagenome (GOLD analysis project Ga0210030, IMG submission 183986) | Groundwater microbial communities from Crystal Geyser aquifers in Utah, USA - Crystal Geyser metaG 2015-23 (SPAdes) (version 2) | ecosystem: Environmental > Aquatic > Deep subsurface >...
AAGGCTGAAGAGGAAGCCGCCGCCCGTGCCAAGGCGGAGGAGGAGCGGCAACAGCGGGAAGCTGAAGCCGCGCGAATCAAGGCGGAAGAGGAAGCCGCCACCCGTGCCAAGGCGGAGGAGGAGCGGCAACAGCGGGAAGCTGAAGCCGCGCGAATCAAGGCGGAAGAGGAAGCCGCCGCCCGCGCCAAGGCGGAGGAAACCCACATAATAGATAAAGAAGCCGCTCAACCTCAGTCAGAGTTTGCTTTCAAGATTGATCTTGAAGGGCTGAAGGATGTGATGCCTGCTCCGGTGATGGTTGAACAGGACAATCAACCGGAATCTAAGGTTGAGATGCCGCAAACAATTTCCATCGAACCAGGGCAGCAGGAAATCGTACAACCCGCTGAGCCTGAGGAGCGGAAAATCGCGCAACCCGATATCGGGGCCGAGATGGCGCGACTGAAAGCCGAGCAGGATGCGCAGCAGTTTCGCGCCGCGCAAGCGGCCAAAGAGGAAGAGGAAGCGCAAAGATTGGCGGCCGAGCAGGCGACGGCTTGGGCGGATGCGGAACAGCGCGCGACCCAGCAACGAAAACTGGAAACGGAGCAGGCGGCAATCCAGGCGGCATTGGCCCAGGCTAAAGCGCAGCAGAAAGCGGCCGGGCGCGGCCGACACAAATCCGTGTCGCCAATGAAGCTGTTGGGGGGATTGCTGGGATTGATTTTGATCCTGATTTTTGTGTTGCCCCTGTTCTGGCCGATGGAAAAATATATCAGTCCAATTGAGCAGCGCATTTCCGCAAGGCTGGGGCAACCGGTGACGGTGGGCGGCCTGAAGGCATCGTTGTTGCCCTTGCCAAAAATTGAGATCAGCCGGCTTGTGGTGGGCGCGAATCGGGAATTGCAGGTGGAGAATGTTGCACTGCGGTTCGATCCGTTCAGTTTCTTTTTTGCGGACAAAGTAATTAATGAGGTTTCCCTGCAGGGCGTTACTGTCGAGGGAAAATCTCTGGAGCAGGTGATGACCCGGTTGCAGGGATTGAGCGGGGAGTCGGGGTTTATTTTACGCCGGGTGAATGTGCAAAATCTGCAAATCAGGACTGCGGGTTTTTCTTTGCCAACATTGAGCGGTAACGCGCAATTTGACAACGGCGCGTTTGCGCGTTTGGTGTTGCATGACGAGAACGAAAAAATGCATGCGGAACTCAAGCCGGTCGCAGGGCGCTGGCAGATTGCTTTCGGTATCCGCGAAAATACCCTGCCGTTGTTGCCTTGGGTGACGTTTGGCGACTTTAACGCAATCGGGGAAATTGGCGCGGGCGAAGCGGTGTTTTCCGAACTGGATGCGCATGCCTACGGCGGCATCTGGTCCGGGCGCGGCAGATTGAGTTGGAACAAGGAATGGCGGGCGGAAGCGCGGATCAACGCCAAGACGATGGAGCTGGACAAGATGTTCGCGCAATACGGCATCTCGGGTGAATTGTTCGCGGATGGGAGTGTCAGCGCGAAAAGCGGCAGTCTTGCCGGGCTTGCAAACACCTTGCGTGTGGAAGCAAATTTTGAGGCGAAGCGCGGAGTGATCAACGGAATTGATGTCGTGGAAACCGCGCGGTTGCTGAGCCGCGATCATCTCGCCGGCGGGCGTACCCACTTTGACCAGTTAAGCGGTTCCGCTTTGCTTGAGGATCATATCCTGCATCTGCGCCAACTCAGAATCGAGTCCGGCATGTTGAACGCTTCTGGAGCATTCAATGTGAGTGAAGATGGGCAACTGGCGGGAAATTTTAATTCCGAGATCAAGATGCGCGAGGGCAACAATCCGCTGGTTTTGTCGGGCACCTTGAAAGAACCTAAACTGCAGGCGCGTTAGCCTGAAACTCGCGCGGCGATTCGTTTGTTTTCTCTCCCGCCGGGAGAGGGACGGGCATGGCAAGTTTGATCGTCAGGGGCGCACTTGCCAGCCGGCTGGGCGTTTTAGCGAAAGAATCCAAAAAATCCGCCAAGCCTTGACGTTTTTTCAGAAGGGGTGGGCGGAGCGGTTTCTTGCCGACGAGGGTTGGATATGGCGGGTTCGTTGAGCATCGCAGTCGCCGCTTGGGTCTTGGGCAAATTCAGCATTTCCCGTGCGATGTCGAGTTGTTGCGCGTAATCCGCCAGGAAATTGACACATCCGTCCGGATTACATCCCAGCCTGGCCACGGCCGAGACATTTTGCCAGGCGACAAATTTTGCGCTGCCGGCAATCAGCAGGTTGGCGATGGTCACCACATCAACATAATCTGCTTCTCCTGAAGCCTTCGTCCGTTGCAGGTTCTCATAGCCCGCCACTACCGCAACGATGTCAGGCGGGAAATGCCAATTTTTCAGCAAGGCAACACCAACCCGGGCGGAAAAGCGCCGCACCAGTTGCTCCAGTTGCGCCTGTTCCAACCCTGGATGAAAACGGTCGGCATAGATGCACAAGGGAAGCGCGCCCAGGTTGTGCACCATGCCGGCCAGCATGGCCTGCTCGGGCTTCAGGTGTTTTTGATGGAGGGCGAGGACAAAGCTGTTGGCGGCCACGACGCGGCTGTGTTCCCACAGGCATTTTAGATGCTGATCAATGACCTGGCTGTTCGCCTTGAACAGTTTTTTCATCGTGACGCTGATTACCAGATTGTGCAGCATGCGATAACCCAGCCGCGCGATGGCCGTACGCAGGGTGTTCACGCGCACGCCGCCGGTTGCCGCGCTGTTGGCAGCCTTGATGATATGGGCGGAGATGACCGGGTCGGCCGAGAGCAGATTGACCAATTGCTCGGCCGAAACATTCGGGTCGTCGATCAGTTTTCTGATCTTGATTGCGACGTCCGGCAAGGTTGGCAAATCCAGCTTGCCGGATTCGATGGCGGATAAAACTTCATCAGCGATTGATTGCTGCTGCTCAATGCTCATGGCGTCAGGCCAGCGTTTGCGCGATGCGCGTCAGGGCCTTTTGCAGATTCTCCATCGAGGTGGCAAAGGACAGGCGGATATAGCCCTCGCTGCCGAAAGCGGAGCCGGGCACCACGGCCACGCCCCCCTGCACCAGCAAGTATTCGGAGAAGGCGAGATCGGTCGCTTCCTTGATGGTGCCTTTGGCGTGCAGGGTGGCGATGGCCTGACGCGCATCGGGGAAAGCGTAAAACGCGCCGCCGGCCTTGAGACACTTGAGTCCGGGTATCTTGTTCAACTCGCTCACCACGTATTCATGCCGTTCACGGAAGGCTTTGACCATCGGGGTGATGCAGTCCTGGTCGCCGTTCAGCGCGGCTTCCGCCGCCACCTGCGAGATCGAGGTCGGGTTGGAAGTGCTTTGCGATTGCACGTTCTCCATCGCGGTGATGATGTTCTCCGGTCCGGCCGCATAACCGATGCGCCAGCCGGTCATGGCGTAGGCCTTGGACACGCCGTTCAGCACCATGGTGCGCGGTTTCAGGTCGGGACAGGCATCCAGGATGTTGACGAATTTTCCGTCAACCAAGGCGATGTGTTCGTACATATCGTCGGTGGCGATGAGAATGTCCGGATGCTGGCGCAGCACCTCGCCCAGTGCTTGCAAGTCGGCCAGCGAATAGACTGCGCCGGACGGATTGCTCGGGCTGTTGATCACCACCATTCTGGTTTTTGGCGTGATCGCCGCCGCCAGTTGCGCGGGCGTCATCTTGAAGCCCTGTTCGATACCGGCTTGCACGATCACCGGCTTGCCTTCGGCAATCAGCACGATGTCCGGATAAGACACCCAGTACGGCGCGGTAATGATCACTTCGTCGCCGGGGTTGATGGTGGCCAGCGCCAGATTGAAGAAACTCTGTTTGCCGCCGCAGGAAACCAGAATCTGTTTGGCCGTGTAATCAAGTCTGTTGTCGCGCTTGAACTTGGCGATGATGGCCGCTTTCAGCGACGCGGTGCCGCCGACTGCGGTGTACTTGGTGAAGCCCTTGTTGATCGCCGTGATGGCGGCGTCCTTGATGTGCTGCGGCGTGTCGAAATCCGGCTCTCCCGCGCCCAGTCCGATGATGTCTTTGCCTTCGGCTTTCAGCTTCGCCGCGCGGGCGGTGACGGCGAGGGTGGGGGACGGTTTGATGGCTTGCACGCGGCGGGAGAGAGACACGATTTTTCCTCTGTGGTGGATGGGTGGCGCGGATTATACGCGTGCCGTTCAGTGAGGTGAATTGCTATTCCGGGGCAATATGCGTCCAATATCGGCGGTGCGTCCGACGCCAGGGTTCCAGACTAAAGTCTTCCTTGTTCATCTCGATCAGGATCGCGCCGTCGCGGTCGGAACGCAGCAGTTCCGCCCCCTGCCGGGCGTAGCGCGCAACAACCGTTGGATGCGGATGGTGAAAACGGTTGCGGTAGCCTGACGTGAATACCACCTGTTGCGGCGCAACGGCGAAGACAAAAGCGTGAGTGGAAGAGGATTTGCTGCCGTGATGCGGCGCGACCAGCAGGGTGGCGGGCAGTTTGTCCGGGTGCTGTTTGAGCAAGCGCGCTTCACTGGCCCGTTCGATGTCTCCGGTGAGCAGAATATGCCGCGTGCCGATGCTGATGCGCAATACGCAGCTTTGATCGTTATCATGTTGTTTGCGGCTGGCTGATGTTGCGCCAGGATGCAGTATTTCGAAAGTGACCCCCTCCCACTGCCAGACATCGCCGTCGCGACAGGGCCGCACCGAAGACGCGCCCGCGAGCAGCGGATGATCGGCGGCCATCGAGGTTTTGATCCAGTCTGGCACCAGCGCCTCGCGCACCGAGGCGGTGCCGCCGACATGGTCGAGATCGCCGTGGCTCAGGATCAATCCGTCCAGTCGGGCGATGCCCATCGCGCGCAGCACCGGCACCAGAATGCGGTTGCCGCTGTCGGCCTCGCCGGAAAAATCCGGCCCTGTGTCAAACAGCAGCGTGTGCTGCGCGGTCTGCACCGCCACTGCCAACCCCTGCCCGACGTCAAAAATCAGAATGCGCGCGCTGTCTGGCGCGGGTTTTTCGGGTGTAACCAGAAACATCGGCAACAGCAGGATCGCACCCAGCGCGCGCAAGGGAAAACCGTGCGGGGCGAGAATCCAGGCCGCGCCCAGCACTCCCAGCGCGATGCTCCAGTCCGGCGGCGCATGTTGCGTCCACACCGCCAGCGGCAACCGATCCAGCCATTGCAGAAAATCCATGCACAGGGCAAGCGCCCAATGGGCGAGGGGCAGCGCCCAGTCGAACAATGGCAAAGCGCCAAGCAGGGTCAACGGCACCACCACGAAGCTGACCAACGGGATGGCGAGCGCATTGGCGACGGGCGAGATCAACGACAGTTGCTGGAATAGGGCGAGCAAGGGCGGGATCAGGCCGACCATCATCGCCCACTGCACTTTGCCGTAAGTTTTCAGCCAGTGCGGTTGCCCAAGGCGGTTCGCCGTCACGTAAAAGATCAGCGTGACCGCACCGAAGGAAAGCCAGAATCCGGCTGACAATACCGCCCACGGATCGGCCAGCAATACCACGGTCAGTGCTGCCGCCAGCATCTGGCTGGGGGCGATGTTGCGCGACAGCATCAGCATGGCGGCGAAAGTTGCGAGCATATACAGCGTGCGCTGCGCCGGAATTTCGAAGCCGGAGATGAGGCTGTAACCCAGGGCGGCGAGCACGCCTACCAATGCCGCTGCCTTGCGTGCGGGGAAAAGCAGGGTCAGGCGCGCGCTGCGCCGCCACAGCCAGTAGGTCAGCGCGAAGAACATCCCGGCAAGCATGGTGATGTGCAGGCCGGAAATGCTCATCAGGTGGTTGATGCCGCTGCGCGTGAATAACTGCCATTGCGCTTGCGAGATGCTGGCCTGATCGCCGACGGCGAGCGCGACCAGGATGCCGGTGTAGGGTGCATCGCCCAATATCCGGTGGAAACGGTCGCGCACGTTTTCCCGCAAACGCTCGACCAGATAGCCGCTGACCTCCGACACCAGATATTGTTTTTCGCCCTTCGGATGCACATAACCGCTGGCGCGCAGCGAGCGTTCCAATGCCCATGCCTCGAAATCATAACCATGCGGATTGCTGGTGCCGTGCGGCTGTTTCAGGCGTACCGTGAAACGCCAGCGTTCGCCGGCATGCACACGGATCGGCTCATCCTTGTTCCCGTCATAAGTGGCAAGCAGAATTTTGCGCGGCACTTGCGCGTTCGCCGTTTGCACGCTTTTGACATCGAACACAAAACGCTGCCCGCGCTCATGCGCGCGCGGCATCTCGGCCACCACCCCGGTCAGCGTGATGTCGCGTCCCTGCCAGGCATCCGGCAAGGCATCAGCCAGGCGCGACTCGGCCAGCCATGCCGCATAGCCAAAGCCCAGCAGAGCGGCGCACAGCAGGATCAGCGCGCGCCGCACCACCCGCCATGCCAGCTGCCCTCCTTGTGGCAGAAATAGACAGCTTGCCGCCAGCGGCCAATAAAATGGCAACGCGGGCAGGAAGGATTGTTGTTGCAGCGCCCACACACCGAGCGCAAAAAAGAGGGCAAAGGAAACCATGTGCACAGCCTAACCGACCATTACAATTCCGTCATGCGCAAACTTCTTCAACGCCATCTGCCCAGCCGCGACAGCATCCAGAACAATCGTTGGTTGCGGCCGATACGGCACTGGCTGCAGCATCCCAATCTGTGGCATCTGAACCGGCGTTCGACGGCGGGCGGGGTGGCGCTCGGTCTGTTTTGCGGACTGGTGCCGGGGCCGTTGCAGATGCTCTCCGCCGCCTTGCTGGCCATCTGGTTGCGCGTCAATTTGCCGGTCGCGGCATTTACCACGCTGTATACGAATCCGTTCACCATCGTCCCTTTGTATCTGCTGGCGCACAAAATCGGCGCGGTTCTTATTGGCGCGCCGTTGACTACAACCTCTCTGCCCGACTTTCCGGAATTGAACCGGCTCGAAGATATTGCGGCGATTGGGAACTGGTTGCTTGCACTGGGACAACCCTTGCTCATCGGTTTGCCGCTCCTGGCCGCTGGCCTGGCGCTGGTCGGTTATGCGGCAGTGCGTATCGGCTGGCGTATTGCGGTGATCTGGCGCTGGCGTGCGCGCCGCGAACGCTTCCGCGATTGATTGCCATAGTTTGTAACAGCGGCTGTGCAGAGCAATCAAGGGACGGTTTTCCCCTTGTTGCTAAAAGACTGTAGTGCTATAAACGGGCCGAGCCGGAACATAACCGGCCGGGGAGATCGCGGTGCAGCGCATATTTACGCATTCGGCATTCGGCGACGCGGAAAATTTTTTCCGCGCGCTGATGCATGTCGCACCTTTGCCGATGTTCGTGATGAGCGAAGGCAATTGCATCTACGGCAACGAAAGGTTTATTCGTTTGCACGGATGCAAGGATGATTTTTGCGCGACCTGCGGACTGGAACATCTTCTGGGGCAGGAAGACCGCGAAGCCGTCGGGCAAGCGCTGGCCTCGCTCAAGGCGGGCGTTGTCGTTCGCCTGCCTTTGCAATTGCTGCAAACCGGGGGAAAAGTCAGCGCGGTCGATCTGTCGATGAGCAGTTTGCAGATCGAAAAAAAATCCTTCGTGCTGGGAGTGATCAGCGAAAAGACCGAAAAAGAACGTCTGCGCCGCCTGCTCGACCGTCTTGCCTTCCATGATTCTCTCACCGAACTGCCCAACCGCATTCTGTTGTTTGACCGCATCAATCAGGCGCTGTCGCATGCCGTGCGTAATGGCGGCAGTTTTGCCGTGGTGGTGCTTGATCTGGATGGCTTCAAGGCGATCAACGACGAATTGGGTCACGCCGCAGGCGACGCCATCCTGCGTGAAGTTTCACGGCGTTTGCGCGCTTGCGTGCGCGGCGTGGATACGGTTGCCCGCCTTGGCGGCGACGAATTCGCCCTGATTCTGCACGAGGTCGGCAACGAGAAAGAAGCCGGCATCGTGCTTAACAAGGTGATCCGCGATGTGGCCGTGCCGTTCGAACTGGCCAGCAATCAGGTCGCGCTGCATGCCAGCCTCGGCATCGCCTTCTGCCCGCTGGATGGCAGCACCATCCAGGAATTGCTGGGGCGCGCCGACTATGCGATGTACGCGGCGAAAAAATCCGGCGGCAATGCCTATTGCGTCAGCACCGGCGAGATCGGGGAAACCGCGTTCCGCCATGCGCTGGAGCCATTGATCAACAACATCCGCCTCGGGTTTGAGATGATCGACGAGCAGCACGAGGAAATCGCCGCCTGCCTGCGCGGTCTGTTGGCCGCGCTGTCCGACCATGAAACCCGCGCCGAAATGAAGTGGCGCGCCGACTATTTGCAACATCTGACCGAGTCGCATTTTCATACCGAGGAAGACCTGATCCTGCGCTACGCGATCCGCGATCAGGCACAACACCGCGACGAACATGACAATTTGCTGCGGCAACTGGAAGATTTTCTGCACGAGCCGGGCTGTTACGGCATGACAGTGATGGCGCACGCGATGAACGACTGGCTGCTGCCGCACATCGAGACGCTGGACGCCGATTTGGTGGCGCAGTTAAAGGCCGCCGGGGTGAGCGGTTAGCAGCCGATTTCGTTCAAGTCGGACAGGCTGTTAGGTGCCACCCTTTTTCACTTCAATCTTCCAGCAATACCCCGTCAACCAGACGCATCTGCCGCCGCATTCTGGCGGCTAGGGCGAGGTCGTGCGTGACCACGATGAAACTGGTTTGCAGTTGCTCGTTGAGAGACTGCATCAGGTCGAACAGGGCGGATGCGCTGCCGCGGTCGAGATTGCCGGTGGGTTCGTCGGCCATCACGCAGGCGGGTCGGGTGACCAGCGCGCGCGCCACCGCCACGCGCTGGCGTTCGCCGCCGGAGAGTTCGGTCGGCAGATGGCGAACGCGGTGGGCGAGACCGACTTGTTCCAGCATGGCTGCCGCTTGCGGATGCGCCTCGGCAGGTTTCATTCCCCGTATCAACAAAGGCATGGCGACGTTCTCCAGCGCGGTGAATTCCGGCAGCAGGTGATGGAACTGATAGACGAAACCGAGCGATCGGTTGCGCAGTTCGCCGCGTTGGGTCTCGTTCATCCTGGCTACATCCTGCCCCAATATGCTTACGCTGCCGCTGTCGAAGGAATCCAGACCGCCCAGCAGATGCAGGAGCGTGCTTTTACCGGAGCCGGATGCACCGACGATGGCGATGCGCTCGCCGCGCGCCACATCGAGATTAACCCCGTTCAGTACCGGCACATCGAGCGTGCCTTGACTGTAGATTTTTTTCAGATCGCGGCAGGAGATGACCTTGTCACTCATATCTCAATGCCTCCGCCGGTTGTGTTTGCGCCGCGCGCCAGCTCGGATAAAGCGTGGCGAACAGACTGATCAGGAACGACATGCCCGCCACCACCAGCACATCGCTCTGTCGCAGGTCGGACGGCAGTTCGCTGATGTAGTAGAACTCCTTGGACAGGAACTGCACGCCGAACAACTGTTCGATGAAGGGCACGATGGTGCCGATGTTGAGCGCCAGCAACACGCCGCCGAGCACGCCCAACCCCATGCCAATCAGGCCGATCAGCATGCCCTGCACCATGAAGATGCGCATGATACTGCCGGGCGATGCGCCCAGCGTGCGCAGGATGGCGATGTCGGCCTGTTTGTCGGTGACCGCCATCACCAGTGTGGAGACGATGTTGAAGGCGGCCACCAGCACGATCAGCGACAGGATAATGAACATCATCTTTTTTTCCATCGCGACGACGGCAAAGTAGTTGGCGTTCTGGCGCGTCCAGTCGGTGACCCAGGTGCCCGTGGGGAGGGTTTTTTCCAGTTCCTCCGCCACCTGCGGGGCGCGGTCGAGATCGTGCAGACTGCCGCTGATGCCGCTGACCGTCTCTCCCATGCGGAAAAGTTTTTGCGCATCGTTGAGATGGATCAGCGCCAGCGCGTTGTCATAAGGTGCCATGCCAATCTCAAAGATGCCCGCCACACGAAACTGTTTCAGGCGCGGCAACATGCCGGCCGGGGTGAATTGCCCTTGCGGGGTGATGAGCAGCACGCTGTCGCCGACGCGTACCCCCAGCGCGCGCGCCAGATCGACCCCCAGCACGATGTTGAAACTGTCCGCCTGCAAGTCTTGCAACGTGCCGTGTTTCATTTTATCGCCCAGCCCGATCAGGCGCTGTTCCGCGTCGGGCAGCATGCCGCGCACCATCACGCCTTCCACGCGCCCCTCAAAGGACAGCATGCCCTGGCCGTTAACGAAGGGTGCGGCGGCGCGCACCTGCGGATGGGCAGCAACCCTGTCCAGGGTGTGCTGCCAGTCGTGTAATTCCCCGGCCATGCCCATCACCTGCAAGTGCGGCGTAATGCCCAGGATACGCGCGCGGATCTCTTTCTGGAAACCGTTCATCACCGACAGCACCACGATCAGCGCCATCACCCCCAGGCCGATGCCAAGCATGGAAATCAGCGAGATGAACGAGATGAAATGGTTGCGGCGCTTGGCGCGGGTGTAGCGCAGGCCGATGAAAAGTTCGTAGGGTTGCAAGGTGGTTTGGGTCCGAAGCGGTGAGGGCCGCTAGTGTGCCATAAGTCGGGCGGGCCGCGCGATGCGAACTGCGCTACTTGATCAGCTGGTTCATCTCGATGATAGGCATCAGGATAGCCAGCACGATGAGCAGTACCACGGCACCCATCGCGAGGATGAGCATGGGTTCAAGCAGGGAAGTCAGCACGCCGACGAAACCGCCGACTTCCTGCTCCTGCTGCCGCGCGACGCGCTCGAGCATGGCGTCCAGCTTGCCGCTCTTCTCGCCGCTGGCGATGAGGTGGATGAGCACCGGCGGGAACAGGCCGGACACGGCCAGCGCACGGCTCAGACTCACCCCTTCGCGCACTTTGCGCGCAGCCTCTTCCAGTGCGTAGCGCATGGGCAGATTGCCGACCACGCCGGATGCGGCGGACAGCGCGGTGAGCAGCGGGACGCCGCTGCCGAACAGGATGGACAGCGTGCTGGCCATGCGCGCGGTATTCACGCCCTGTATGAGCCTGCCCAGTACGGGCAGGCGCAACATTTTGCGGTGCAATCGCGCGCGCACGGATTCCTGCTTCAGCATCTGCCGGATGCCAACCACGGCAGCGATCAGCAGCAGCAGCAGATAGGGCCAGACCGCGGCGAGTCCGCTGGTGACCCAGATCAGGCTGCGCGTGAGCAGGGGCAGTGATTGGTGCGATTGTTCGAACACGGACACCACTTGCGGCACGACATAGAACAGCAGTCCGCCAACAATCAGGATGGCGACCACGGTGACGATGGCCGGATAGATGAAAGCGAGGCCGATCTTCTGCTGCAGCGCGTGCTGGTTCTCGCTGTAGGTGGCGAGCTTGTCCATCACCGTATCCAGTTCGCCGGAGGCTTCGCCGGCCTTGATGAGAGAACGGTGCAGTTCCGGGAAATCGTCGGGATGTCGTGCCACGGATTGCGACAGCGTCTGCCCCGCCAATACATCCGAGCGGATCTCTGCCAACAGACCGTGCTGGTATGGATTGTTGCTTTGTTCGATGAGCACCGACAGCGCCTGTTCCAACGGCAGTCCGGCTTCCAGCAGGGTGGCAAGCTGGCGCAGCAGCAGACTTAGATCGGATAGCGCAAGCCGTTGCCGAGAGAAACCGAATGCGCTGTGCTTTTGTTTTTCGACGGTTGTTTCGACCTTCAGCACGAACAGGCCGGTGGCGCGCAATTGATTGCGCGCATTGCGTGCGGAGTCAGCTTCGACGATGCCTTCCTGCTGCTTCCCGGTGTTGTTGATGGCCTGGTAATGAAAGGCAGGCATGGCAACTAATCCCGCGTGACACGGATCACTTCTTCCAGCGAGCTGTCGCCGCTCACCACCCAGCGCATGGCATCGTCGCGCATGCTCGTCATGCCGTTCTCATCGGCATGGATGCGCAGGTCCTGGTCACTGTCGTGCGCATGCACCATGCGGCGCAAGCCGTCGTCCACGATCAGCAATTCGTAGATGCCGGTGCGTCCGCGGTAGCCGCTACCGCCGCAGGCGGCGCAGCCTTTCGGGCGGAAAAGTTGTGCCGGTTGGCCTGCCTTGGCCAACACTGCAAGTTCGTTCGCATCCGGCGGGTAGGCCTCTTTGCAGGCTGGGCACAGGCGGCGTATCAGACGCTGGGCCAGCACGCCAAGCAGGCTGGACGAGAGCAGGAAGGGCTCGACACCCATGTCGGTGAGGCGGGTAATGCTGCTGACGGTGTCGTTGGTGTGCAGGGTGGCCAGCACGAGGTGGCCGGTCAGGCTGGATTGGACGGCGATCTGTGCCGTTTCCAGATCGCGGATCTCGCCGATCATGATCACGTCCGGATCCTGGCGCAGGATGGCGCGCAGGGCGCGTGCAAAATCCATCCCGATGCGCTGATTGACCTGGGTCTGGCTGATGCCGTCGAGGTCGTACTCAACCGGGTCTTCCACGGTCATCACATTAGTCACGGTGGCATCCACGCACGACAGCGCGGCATACAGTGTGGTGGTCTTGCCGGACCCGGTGGGGCCGGTGACGAGCAGGATGCCGTGCGGCTGCGCTGTCAGCTTCTCGATGGCGCCAAGCGTGTGCGGGCTCATACCCAGTTTGGCCAGATTCAATCTGCCCGCTTCCTTGTCCAGCAGGCGCAGCACCACGCGCTCGCCATGCGCGGTCGGCAGGGTGGAGACGCGCACATCCACCGGCCGGCCGGCCAGACGCAGGGCGATCCGCCCATCCTGCGGCAGACGCTTCTCGGCGATGTCCAACTCGGCCATCACCTTGATGCGCGACACCAGGGCGGCGTGCAGCGCGCGGTGCGGCTCGACCACGTCTTTCAGCGTGCCGTCGACGCGGAAACGCACCACCGAGCGGGTCTCGAACAGTTCCATATGGATGTCCGAGGCGTTGTCGCGCACCGCCTGCGACAGCAATGCATTGATCATGCGGATGACCGGCGCATCGTTCTTTGATTCCAGAAGGTCGGTGGTTCGTGGGAGGTCGTGGATGAGTGCGGTCAGGTCCATGTCCTGCTCGGCGTCATCCACCAGATTGGCGGCAGGCCACCTCCGGTTTGACCGATATCGCGCCACTGGGGGATTACCGGGTTCTGCTGCTGGGTGAGGAGAAGGATCTTAAAATCACGCTATCCACACTGGGCGGCAAGTTGCTGTTGTCCGGCAACGGGCTGATCAAGTCCGGCGGGAAGCTGAGTTTGCAGGGGACGGCGCAGGCCACCCCTGACCAGCGGGAGAATCTGTCCGATTTGCTGCATCATATCGGGCCGGAATTGTCGCCGGGCGTGTTCGGTTTTTCCCTGTCGGCGCAGTGAGCAGGTAGTATCGCGGTCTGTGGATGTCACGAATTTGAGATAGGTGTCAGTACATGGATCATCTGCATCTGGTTATTCCGGATCTTCTGCCGCCGCGCGCGGCACCGCAAAACATCTGCCACGGATTGAAGCTGCCTTATCTGACCGCGCTGCTGGCGCGCGGACGGCAAATGGACGCGCCCGTACTTTCACTGGAAGAGATCGTGTGCGGCCGTTTCGGCGTCGATGCCGTTGCACCGGCGCGCGCCGTGGCGGACGGTCTGGCCGTGGGCGATGAATACTGGCTGTGTGCCGATCCGGTCTGGCTGCAGTTGCAGCAGTCGCAGGTGATCCTGCAGCCGGACGTGCAGTGCAATGCCGAGGAATCGGCCAGCCTGTGTGCGGACCTGAATCGTCATTTCGCGCCGGACGGCCTGACTTTTGTTGCCGCAGACCCGCAGCGCTGGTATATCCGCTCAAGCGCAGCCGGCCGTATGAGTATGACGCCGCTGCGCGCGGTGGCCGGGCGCGATGTCAAACCGCATCAGCCGCAGGGTGAGGACGCCCTGCGCTGGCAGCGACTGTCCAACGAGATCCAGATGCTGTTGCACAGTCATCCCGTCAATCAGGCGCGCGAGGAGCGTGGGCTGCACCCGATCAACAGTCTGTGGTTGTGGGGCGGCGGCAATCCGGCACCGCTGCGGGCGGAGGTGGATGTGGCCGGAGGCGACGACGGTTTGAGCGCGCTCTTTGCGCGTGCGGCAGCCGTTTCTTTTGCGGACTCGCTGGACGGGATGCTGTCCGGGAACGGGCGGAAGGGGCTTTGGGTTGCGGGCACACCGTCGGCCGCCTGGCAGCGCGCTGATCTGTATGCCTGGCGCGACGCCGTCGCGGGACTGGAACGCGAGGTGGTGCAGCCGCTGTGGCAGGCGATCAGGCAGGGCCGTTTGCGCGGCCTGACGCTGGATGTGCCATCGCAGGATGCCGCCAAACGCTTCGTGTTGTCGCGTGCGGACAGCTGGAAACTGTGGCGCAGGCGCTCGCCGTTGAAGGCTTATCTCAAGTAAAATCAAGGGCATTCATCGGGGAGATTGCTTATGACTTTCTGGCGCAATGCGGCGGATTTTTTTTGGGGCGCGGAGTCGTGGCTGCCGCTTCTGATGGTGTTGCTGATTTTTGGCTTGCTGCATGTTTTCCTGCGCGAGGACAGGGCCAGCCTGTTCAATACTATCGGGTTCTATCTGGTGTGCCTGTTCGGCCAGTTTGTCAGCGGTTTGCTGCACGCGTCGGATCTGCTGCGCGCGGCGGACATCACGCGCGAGGTGTTCGTCATCGGTGCCGGAATCGCGGTGATTCGCCTTTGGGGGCTGCTGATTTTTCGCAAAGTCATGCCCGCGCTCAAACTTTCCCTGCCGCGCATCACCGAGGATATCTTCGTCATCATTGCCTACATCGCCTGGTTCATGGTGCGTCTGCGCTATGCCGGCCTGGATTTGAGCAGCATCCTCGCCACCTCGGCAGTCATCACCGCAGTCATCGCGTTTGCCATGCAGGACACGCTGGGCAATATCCTCGGCGGTCTCGCCCTGCAACTGGATAATTCCATCGAGGTGGGCGACTGGATCAAGGTGGACGACATTTCCGGCAAGGTGGTGGATATCCGCTGGCGTTCGACGCTGGTGGAGACGCGCAACTGGGAGACCGTGGTGTTTCCCAATTCACAACTGATGAAGAACAAGTTTGTTGTGCTGGGACGGCGCACCGACCAGCCGGTGCAGTGGCGGCGCTGGGTCTGGTTCAACGTGTCGCTGGATGCGCCGCCGCCCAAGGTGATCACGGTGGTGGAGGATGTCATCCGTCATACCGACATACCCAATGTGGCGAGCAATCCGCAACCGAACTGTGTGCTGATGGACATGGATGACAAGGGCTACGCGCGTTATGCGCTGCGCTACTGGCTGACCGATTTAATGCCGGACGATCCGACCGATGGCATGATTCGCTGGCACATCATGGCCGCGCTGCAACGTGCCGGTCTCAAACTGGCCATGGATGAACGTGGCATCCATCTCACCAAGGAAAACGAAAAATACGAGGACGCGCTGCATCAGCGCGAAGTCCAGTTGCGCCTGAAGTCGCTGCGCCGGGTCGAACTATTTTCATCCATGACTGAAGCGGAACTGAAATCGTTGGCCGAACGCCTGCGCTATTCGCCTTTTGTGCGTGGCAACCTGATCACGCGCCAGGGCGACCAGCAGTCGCACGGTCTGTATATCATCATCCGGGGAGAAGCCGAGGTGTTCCTGATCTCCCCAGGCGGTGAACGACGCGTGGTCAACGTCCTCCAAAAAGGGGATTTTTTTGGCGAAATGGCGCTGTTGACCGGCGCACCTCGGCGCGCCTCGGTGCTGGCGAAAACCGATGTCGAATGTTATCGCCTGGACAAGGAGGCATTCGAGGAGATCCTGCAGGCCCGCCCAGCCATCGCCGAAGAGTTGTCGCATATTCTGGCCTTGCGCACGGCGCAACTGGACAGCACGCTGCAGGACATCAGCGCGCAAGCGCGAGCACCCGATATCGCGCAAAGCCGTAACGAGATTCTGGACACCATCCGGCGCTTCTTTTCGCTCGGTAAATAAGAAGCCAACCGGCGGCAGGCTGGATAAATACGATTCGGCCCGGTCGCCTGCCATGTTGTATCATGCCGCCCCGTGATTGACCCTTTGAGACAGCAACCATGAAACTGACTTTCCTGGATTTTGAGCAGCAGGTCGCCGAGTTGGAAAACAAGATCGAGCAATTGCGTTATGTGCAGGACGATTCCGCGCTGGATATCTCGGACGAAATCAGCCGCCTGCAAAAGAAGAGCCAGACGCTGACCAAGGACATCTACGCCAAACTGACTTCCTGGCAGATTTCCCAGGTGTCGCGACATCCTCAGCGCCCCTACACCCTGGATTACATCGAGCATCTGTTCACCGACTTTGAAGAACTGCATGGCGACCGCGCCTATGCCGACGATCCTGCCATCGTCGGTGGTCTGGCACGCTTCAACGGCCAGAGCGTGATGGTGATCGGGCACCAGAAAGGGCGCGACACCAAGGAGCGCCAGTACCGCAACTTTGGCATGCCGCGCCCGGAAGGCTACCGCAAGGCGCTGCGTCTGATGCGCCTGGCCGAGAAGTTCGGCATCCCCATCATGACTTTCATCGATACACCCGGCGCTTATCCCGGTGTCGGCGCGGAAGAGCGCGGCCAATCCGAAGCCATCGGCAGAAATCTGTATGTGATGGCTGAACTGCGCGTGCCGATGATCTGCACCATCATCGGCGAAGGCGGTTCCGGCGGCGCGCTGGCGGTTGCGGTCGGCGACGCGCTGCTGATGCTGCAGTACGCGACCTACGCGGTGATCTCGCCCGAAGGCTGCGCCTCCATCCTGTGGAAGAGCGCGAGCAAGGCGGAAGAAGCCGCCGAAACCCTGGCGATCACCGCGACCCGGTTGAAGGCGCTGGGGCTGGTGGACAAGATCGTGAGCGAGCCGCTGGGCGGCGCGCACCGCGACTATGCGGCGACCATGCAGAGCGTGAAAAAAGCCCTGGCTGACGCGCTCAAGCAGGCGCAGGCCAGGAGTACCAATGACTTGTTGCAGACCCGCTTCAACCGCATCATGGGTTATGGCAAGTTCAAGGAAGTCGAACTCCAGTAATCCGTTGCGCCGACCTGTTCGGCGCGCCGGTTTTTTTGTGTGCCCTCATTACTCTCTTCTGATCATCTGGTCGAATCAACGGCGGCACAGCTTGCCGCCTTGCCCTGCGCGGGGAAACATATCCTGCTTGGGTTGAGCGGCGGTATCGATTCTGTCGTCCTGTTGCATCTGCTGGCCACCCTCGCTCCCCGCCTCGAATTTCAGCTTTCCGCCTTGCATGTGCATCACGGCATTAGTCCTCACGCGGATGACTGGGCGCAGTTTTGCCTGGATTTATGCGCGGGGTACAACATCGTATGCAAGGTGGCGCACGTCGATATCCAACCCCTGCGCGAAAGGCTCGGCATCGAGGCCGCCGCACGTCAGCTGCGCCATGCCGCCTTTGCCGCACAGGATTGCGCTTTCATTGCGCTGGCACACCACGCCGACGACCAGGCGGAGACCTTGCTGCTGCAACTCCTGCGCGGCGCGGGCGTGCGCGGCGCAAGTGGCATGCCGGCGGCACGGCAGCAGGGCAGCCGTATCGTGATCCGCCCCTTGCTGAATGTTTCCCGCGCAGAATTGCTGGGCTACGCGCAACATCATGCGCTGCACTGGGTTGAAGACGAGAGCAACCGCGACGAAAGTTATCCCCGTAATTTCGTGCGGCATCGTGTGCTGGGGCTGTTGCAGGAAAAATTTCCGGCTTGCCGCGAAACCCTTGCGCGCAGCGCGCAGCATTTTGCCGAGGCCGCGGAGTTGCTGGATGAATTGGCCGCGCGGGATGCGGTCGATGCAATCGATCGGGAAACACTCGCGGTCGATGCATTGTCTCGCTTGAGTGTTTCCCGTGCCAAAAATATGTTGCGTTATTTTTTACACCAGTGCGGCGCGCCCATGCCGCAGGACAAACAACTGGAACAGATGTTGCGCCAATTGTGTTCGGCGCGCACTGATGCCGCTGTGTGCGTGCAATTCGGCAACTGGCAGGTACGCCGCTTTCAGGGGCGAGGGCATCTATTGCCGCTGCTGCCGTCCTTTGATCCCGCTTTGTGTCTGCCTTGGCAAGAGGAAGAGGCTTTGTTCTGGCCGCCCCTGCAAAAAGAGTTGCGATTCAGCCGGCACCAAGGGGAGGGGATCAGTCTGCGCAAATTACAGAGTGCCCGTGTCACTTTGCGCCTCCGCTGCGGCGGCGAAAGTCTGCTCCCGCATCCTCACGCCGCCCGCCGCACGCTTAAGCATTTGTTTCAGGAGTTGCATGTGCCACCCTGGCAACGCGAGCGCCTGCCGCTGTTGTATTGCGGCGAAAAGCTGGTGTGTGTGGTCGGGGTGGCGATCGCTGCAGAATTCCAGGCGCACGCGGATGAGCAATCTGTAATGGTGGCGTAAGCTTGATTGGCCTATCATTCGAAACCCAAAGGTAGGGGTTAACGCGAAAATCGTCTTTTTCATTTGCCCTTTCTCCCGCTTGCGGGGGAAAGTTGGATAGAGGGAAACGGGCAGGGCGGGTTTCATCATCAGGGGTGGTTACTCGCCATGCCTGTTAAGCGTTAAAATCGTTCCAGCAACCATCAGGGAGAAGAACATGAAAATCGTAAGCCTGTTGTGTAGTGCCTTGCTGTTCAGCTTTTCGTTTGCGGCCAATGCCGCTCCAATCATCATCAAATACAGCCACGTGGTGGCAGATACCACCCCCAAAGGCCAGGCCGCGATCAAGTTTAAGGAAGTCGCGGAGAGACTTTTGCCCGGCAAGGTTGAGGTACAGGTGTTTCCGAATAGCCAGCTGTTTGGCGACGGCAAGGAGATGGAGGCGTTGTTGCTGGGGGATGTCCAGATACTCGCTCCTTCGCTGGCCAAGTTCGGGAAATACACCAAGAAGGTGCAGATCTTCGATCTTCCCTTCCTGTTCGATGATATCGATGCCGTCGGCCGTTTCCAGAACAGCGACAAAGGGCGCGAGTTGCTGACCTCGATGTCGGACAAAGGCATCTTCGGTTTCGGATACATTCATAACGGCATGAAACAGCTTTCCGCCAACAAGCCCCTGCGCACCCCGGGTGACGCGAAAGGCCTGAAGTTCCGTATCCAGGCCTCTGATGTGCTGGAGGCGCAATTCAAGGCGGTCGATGCCAATCCGCAAAAGATCGCTTTTGCCGAGGTCTATCAGGCCCTGCAATCCGGAGTAGTGGACGGTGCCGAGAATCCATGGGCCAATATCTACACCAAGAAATTCCATGAGGTGCAGGGCTACATTACCGAGAGCAATCACGGTCTGCTGGGTTACATGGTTATTGCCAACGATCAATGGTGGAAAGGCCTGCCGGACGACGTGAAGAAAGGGCTGTCAGCAGCGATGGCAGAATCTATCGCCTACGGTAACCAGGTGGCACACCAGGAAGATGCAAATTTCCGCCAGAAAGTGATTGACGATAAGAAGGCCAAACTGGTCAAGTTGACAAATAAACAAAGAGCGCAATGGCGCGAGGCGATGAAACCGGTGTGGGCCAGGTTCGAGGCTGATATTGGCAAGGATCTGATCGACGCGGCCGTCGCGGCAAATCAGAAACCCGCGAAACAAAAAAAGACAGAAAAAAAACATTCGGACAAGAAATAAACCGGATTGGTGAGCTTGCGCCCCCGGTCATGCACGGGGGCGATTGCGGGAGGGTGCATGAAATACCTGAAACGTCTGGATGAATGGCTGATCGCCATTCTGCTTGCTGCGATGACTTTGCTGACTTTCACTCAAGTCGTCATGCGCTACGTCTTCAATTCCGGTTTCACCTGGGCGGTCGAACTGACCACCGTTCTGTTCGCCTTCATGATCTTCATCGGCATCTCCTACGGCGTGCGGGTTGGCGCGCATATCGGGGTGGACGCGCTGGTCAAACTATTCCCGCCGGGCATCCGCCGACTCGTTTCGATCCTCGCCGTGCTGTTGTGCCTGGTTTATGCCGGCATGGTGATCTATGGCTCCTGGCAATATGTGATGAAGATGAAGATGGTCGGCATTGAACTGGAAGACATGGCGATCCCGATGTGGACAGTGCGCGCCATTTTGCCGATTGGCTTTGCTTTGCTGGTATTGCGTTTCCTGCCTATCCTGTACAACTTGGCCACTGGCAAATCGGACCGGCTGCACCTGGCGGACGAGGTGGAAGAGGCTCTCAAACTAAAGGCGATGGAGGAGAACAAATGAATACCCTGTTCCTGTTCTCCTGTCTGTTCTTCTTCATGGCGATCGGCATGCCGGTCGCCATTTGTCTGGGCCTCTCCAGCCTGCTCACCATCGCTTTCTTTGCCCAGGATTCGCTGGCATCGTTGTCGATCAAATTGTACGAGACCAGCGAGCATTACACCCTGCTGGCGATCCCGTTCTTCATCCTGGCCGGGGCGCTGATGTCCACCGGCGGGGTGGCGCGGCGCATGGTCGATTTCGCCATCGCGGCGGTCGGCCATCTGCGCGGCGGTCTTGCCATCGCCTCCATCCTCGCCTGCATGCTGTTCGCGGCGGTATCCGGTTCCAGTCCGGCCACGGTGGTGGCAGTCGGCTCCATCGTCATTGCCGGCATGGTGCGCAACGGCTATCCGCAACCGTTCGCCGCCGGGGTGATCTGCAACTCCGGCACGCTGGGCATCCTGATTCCGCCGTCCATTGTGATGGTGGTGTATGCCGCCGTGACCGAGGTATCGGTCGGGCGCATGTTTATGGCGGGCGTCATCCCGGGTTTGTTACTCGGGTTGATGCTGGCAGTGGCGGTGCATTGGCGCGTGCGCAAGTTGAACATCGAACCGACGGCGCGCGCGCCATTGCGCGAAGTGTTCGGGAAGTTCCGTGAATCGTTGTGGGGCTTGGCACTGCTGGTCATCATCATGGGCGGTATCTACGGTGGCGTGTTCACACCCACCGAGGCGGCCGCCGTGTCGGCGGTGTATGCCCTGTTCGTGGCGGTGTTCATCTACCGCGACCTGAAGTTTCACAACCTGCCTAAAGTGTTCGTCGAGGCCAGCCGCACCACCGTGATGCTGATGTTCATCGTTGCCAACGCCATGCTGTTCGCCCATGTGCTGACCACCGAACGTATCCCGCAAACCATCGCCGAACATATCGTGGCTTTCGGCATGGCGCCGTGGATGTTCCTGCTGGTGGTCAACATCATCCTGCTGATGGCGGGCAACTTCATGGAGCCGACCGGCATCATCCTGATCCTCGCCCCGATCTTCTTCCCCATCGCCACCCAGCTCGGCATCGACCCGATCCATCTGGGGATCATCATGGTGGTCAACATGGAGATCGGCATGGTCACCCCGCCGGTGGGGCTGAACCTGTTTGTCACCAGCGGCATCACCAACATGAGTATCGTGCAAGTGACCCATGCCGCCTTGCCCTGGCTGCTGGTGCTGTTGACCTTCCTTGCCATGGTTACCTACATTCCGCAGATCGCCCTGTTCCTGCCTGATTTATTGTTCAACTAAACTGCTTTTGCCCGCCTTCCGGCGGACTGTTTTTTGCCTGTTCCGTCCCGCTCCGCCCTGCGACAGCACCGGCAAACCCTGCTAGAATCGCGGCCTCAGAATTTTCTGATTTAATCTCATTTTGGAGAGAAGCATGGCTGTTGAACGCACCCTTTCAATTATCAAACCCGACGCGGTGGCGAAGAACGTTATCGGCAAGATTTATTCCCGTTTCGAGACCAACGGCCTCAAGGTTATTGCAGCCCGCATGGTGCAGCTGTCGCGTGCTGAAGCCGAAGGCTTTTACGCCGTGCACAAGGCACGTCCTTTCTTCAACGATCTGGTCAGTTTCATGATTTCCGGCCCGGTGATGATCCAGGTGCTGGAAGGCGAAGGCGCAATTCTGAAGAACCGTGACCTGATGGGCGCAACCGATCCGAAGAAGGCCGATAAAGGCACCATCCGCGCCGATTTCGCCGACAGCATCGACGCGAATGCGGTGCACGGTTCCGACGCGGTTGAAACCGCAGCGGTGGAGATCGCTTACTTCTTCCCGGCACTGAACGTCTACTCTCGCTAGGCGATAGCAGATGAAGCAAAACCTCCTCGATCTTGAACCGGCCGCGATGACCGCCTGGTTTGCGGAACACGGTGAAAAGCCGTTCCGCGCCAGGCAGGTGCTGCGCTGGATATACAAGAACGGGGAGTCGGATTTCGACGCGATGAGCGATTTAGCGATCACTCTGCGCGACAAACTGAAGCAACTCGCCTGTATCCGGACGCCCAAAGTGATGGGCGAAGAGACCGCCTCCGACGGGACGCGCAAATGGCTGCTGGATGTAGGCACCGGCAATGCGGTGGAGACCGTGTTCATCCCGGAAGAGGGCAGGGGCACGCTGTGCGTTTCGACACAGGCGGGCTGCGCGCTGGATTGCGCGTTCTGTTCCACCGGCAAGCAGGGCTTCAACCGCAACCTCTCCACCGCCGAGATCATCGGCCAGGTGTGGTGGGCCAATCACGAGCTGGGAAAGAACCGCGACTCCGACACGTTACCGCTTAGCGGCCGTTTGCGGGAGGAGGCGCAGGCGGTCCTTCCCGCACCGGACGACTCCGCCGCACCGAGTCATGGCCGCCACGGCAACTGGCCGGTCACCAACGTGGTGATGATGGGCATGGGTGAGCCGCTGCTGAATTTCGACAGCACGGTGAGCGCTTTGCGCCTGATGCTGGACGATCATTGCTATGGTCTGTCGCGCCGCCGCGTGACGGTGTCGACCTCGGGCGTGGTGCCGGCGATGGACCGGCTGCGCGACGAGTGTCCGGTGGCGCTGGCGATCTCGCTGCATGCGCCGAACGATGCGCTGCGCAATGTGCTGGTGCCGATCAACCAGAAATACCCGTTGAAAGAACTGATGGCAGCCTGTCTGCGCTATCTGGAAAAAGCGCCGCGCGATTTTGTCACCTTTGAGTATGTGATGCTGGCCGGGGTGAACGACGGCCTCCAGCATGCCCGCGAGTTGGTCAATCTGGTGCATGACGTGCCGTGCAAGTTCAACCTGATTCCGTTTAATCCCTTCCCGCAGGCGCCATATCAGCGTTCGGACATGGAGACGGTAAAGCGTTTTCGCGACACCCTGATGCAGGCAAACATCGTGACCACCATCCGCAAGGTGCGCGGTGACGATATTGCCGCGGCCTGCGGACAACTGGCGGGGCAGGTGCAGGACAAGACTAAACGAACGATCAGATTGGTGGAGGTGCAGTGACAAACCCGGGAATCAAATATTCGATCATTGTATTGCTCGCACTGCTTGCCGGCTGTGCCAGTTCCGGTATATCGGACGAGCGCGCGCGCAGCATTGCGCAAATCCACACCGAACTGGCCGCCTCCTATTTTGAGCGCGGCCAGTATTCGGTCGCCTTGCAGGAATTGGGCATCGCCCTGCAGGCTGACGATTCCTATGCTCCCGCTTACAACATGCGCGGTCTGGTACGCATGACGCTGCGCGAAGACAAACAGGCGGAAGCCGATTTTCTGCGCAGTCTCAAGCTTGAACCGCGGAATGCCGGCGCACATAACAACTACGGCTGGTTCCTGTGCCAGCGCGGCCGTCCCGGGGATTCTTTGCCGCAGTTCACGGCGGCCCTGAATGACCCGCTATACAGCACGCCCGATCTGGCTTACGCCAATGCGGGGATTTGTGCGCATAAGGCGGGGGATCAAAAAACGGCGGAAGCGAATTTGCAGCGCGCGCTAATCCTTCATCCCGAAATGCCGGAGGCACTGCACGGAATGGCGGAAGTCGCGCACAGCAACGGCAATGCCGCGCTGGCAAAATCGTGGTTGTTGCGTCTGCTGAAAACCGGGCGCGAGCTTGATGCCGAACAGTTGTGGCTGGCGGTGCGTATCGAGCGACTCGTGGGGGATCGCAATTCTGCTGCCAGCTTTGCCTTGCAGTTGCGCAAACGATTTCCCGATTCTCCCCAAGCCCAACTTTTGCAGAGTAATGACCGATGAGCGAGAGCCAAACCGAACCAATGTCCGATGATGCCGCACCCTCACGCTTGAGCGTGGGTGCCACCCTGCGCGCCGCGCGGGAAGCGATGGGTTTGAGCGCGCAGGAAATTGCCGGCCGGGTCAAATTCAGTGCGCGCCAAGTCGAAGCGCTGGAAAGCGATGATGCCGCCAATCTGCCGCAGGGCACTTTTTTGCGCGGTTTCATTCGCGGCTATGCGCGGATGGTCAATCTTGACCCGGATGTTTTGTTGAACGAGACAGAAACCCACACCGAACACCACTTTAAGGTAACCGATGTGCAGGGCGGCGGAGAGCCCTTACCCACGGCCGGAGACGCAGCGCGCAAGAATCGTTTTCTGCTGCTGGGGGCATTGGTTGTGATCCTCGGATTGGTGCTGTTTTTGTTGAATAAACCGAATATTCCAGATTTTCCGATTACTTCTGTGCCGATGCCAAGCGCCGAGATACCCGCTGTGGAGGCGGCTTCGGCGGTGGCGGGGGATATCGACAGCAGTGCTGGCGAGGTGGCGCCGGCAGCCCTTCCGAAAAACCCTGCCGCCAGCCCAAAGGCGGCGGTCCCCGCTGCGCAGGAGGGTATTTTAGCCACAGCCAAACCCTCCATTTCATTGGAACAATTGATGAAACGCCCGATTCACATTGTGTACACCGACCAGGCTTGGGTGGAGATCAAGGATGTCAACGGTGAAGTACTGATCTCGCGCATCACCGATGCCGGCGGGGAGAAATGGATTGGCGGCTCCGGGCGCGAGCCTTACCAGGTTGTCCTCGGCCGGGCTGGGGCTGTGCGCCTGTATTACAAAGGGAGCGAGGTTGACCTGTCCGGATTCAAGCCGGACAGCGTTGCCCGCCTAGTATTGGAGTGAGCATGAGTTTCCCGCATCCCGCGCGCCGCGCCACGCAACAGGTACAGGTTGACCATATTCTGATCGGCAGCAACGCGCCGGTTGTCGTGCAATCGATGACCAACACCGATACCGAGGATATCACCAGCACCACCCAACAAGTGCTCGAACTGGCACAAGCCGGCTCGGAACTGGTGCGCATCACGGTGAATACTTCGGCCGCGGCAGCGGCAGTGCCGCATATCCGGCGTCGTCTGGATGCGCTGGGATGCAAAGTGCCGCTGATCGGGGATTTCCATTACAACGGCCACCGCCTGCTCACCGATTATCCGGAGTGCGCGCAGGCCCTGGCAAAGTACCGGATCAATCCGGGGAATGTGGGCAAAAATCGCAAGGGCGAGGATCAGTTTGCGATGATGATTGGCGCGGCAGTCGAGTACGGCAAGCCGGTGCGCATCGGGGTCAACTGGGGCAGTCTGGACCAGGAACTGATCGTGCGCATGATGGACCAGAATGCGCGGCTGGAGCAGCCCCGCGATGCCGGGGCGATCACCCGCGAAGCGCTGATTGTATCCGCGCTGAATTCGGCCCAGCGTGCCGAGGAATTAGGCCTGCCGCATGACCGCATCGTACTTTCCTGCAAGGTGAGCGATGTGCAGGATCTGATCGCGGTGTATGGCGAGCTCGCGCAACGCTGCGACTACGCCCTGCATCTTGGATTGACCGAGGCGGGCATGGGATCGAAAGGAATCGTGGCTTCCGCCGCCGCGCTTGCAGTGCTGTTGCAACAGGGAATCGGCGACACCATTCGCGTCTCTCTCACCCCCGCCCCCGGGGGGGCGCGAACGGAAGAAGTTTTGGTGGCGCAGGAGATTTTGCAGACCATGGGGCTACGCGCTTTCGCCCCGATGGTGACCGCCTGTCCCGGCTGCGGCCGCACCACCAGCACGGTATTCCAGGAATTGGCGCAGGACATTCAGACCTACCTGCGCGCACAAATGCCGCTGTGGCGGGCTCAATATGACGGCGTGGAGAATATGACCGTGGCGGTGATGGGCTGCATCGTCAACGGCCCGGGAGAAAGCAAACTGGCAAATATCGGTATCAGCTTGCCGGGTACCGGCGAGTCGCCTGCGGCCCCTGTGTATGTGGATGGAGAAAAAACGGTGACTCTGCGCGGCGAGCATATTGCGCGCGAATTCCAGCACATCGTGGATGCTTATGTGGCCGATAAATACGCGCCGAAAGAAAGTCCCGGCTGAAATTCATCGCCGGATGAATTCTCTGTATTGCAAAAAAACCCCGTCAAAGCGGGGTTTTTTTGGCGGGCGGCGCGACAGACCTATTTGAGCTTTTCAATTCCCAGCATCTTCATGATGCTGCCCTCATAAAATGGCTCGGAGCCCCCTTTTTTCATCTTCCGAATGAAATATTTCTCGAATGCCACCTTGGCCAGATGAACCCATTTCCCCTCGGAGAACCAGTTGACATTGCGCGGCGGGATTTGTGGAATCGCCACAAACGCCACACCGCTTTCGCCGAAATCAGCCAGGCAAACTGCATTCCAGGTGGCTTCCTGATTGGCGGTCTGGCCGGTGAGGTCGGCGTGAATGTTGTGCACGGTGGCGGTCACCATCGATTCGATCATGTAACCGGTCTTGGGGGTGCCGACCGGTACCGGGGTGGCCTCGACCGGGGGGATCGCGACACATACGCCGATGGCAAAAATATTCTTGTATTTTTGGTTGCGCTGATGCTTGTCAACCGTGACGAAGCCGCGCGCCTGAACCAGCCCTTCGATGCCGAATACCGCATCAATTCCCTTGAAGGAGGGCAGCATCATGCTGTAGTTGAACGGCAACTCGTGTTTTTTCTTTTCCTGGCCAAGCTCGTCGTATTCGGTAACGTGCATCTTGCCGTCCTCGACCTTGGTCACCTTCGCATTGCAGATCCACTTGATATGTTTGTCGCGCATAGCCGACTCCAGAATACCCTTTGAATCGCCCACGCCGCCCAGTCCCAGATGGCCGATATAAGGCTCCGAAGTCACAAAGGTCATCGGCACCTTGTCGCGGATCTTGCGTCTGCGCAAATCGGTTTCCATGATGAAGGCATATTCGTAGGCCGGGCCAAAACAGGAGGCGCCTTGTACCGCGCCAACCACGATAGGTCCGGGGTTCCGGCAAAAATGTTCCCATTCGTCATGCGACTTCATTGCATGATCGAGGGTGCATACCGAATGGGTGAAGCCGCCGTGCGGCCCCAACCCTTCGACTTCATCAAAGGCCAGTTTTGGACCGGTGGCAATTACCAGATAATCGTAATCAAGGCGCGCACCATCGCCCAATTCAAGCCGGTTCTGCTCGGGATGGACGCGTTTGACCCCGTTTGAATTAAAATGAATCCCCTTGCGCTCGAGATAGCTGCGCATCGGAAATTCGACGTGTTTGCGCTCGCGCCATTTGACCGCAGCCCACGGATTGGAAGGCGTGAACTGGAAAGTTTCGCGGTCGGAAACAATCGTCACTTTGTGTTGCTTGTCCAATTTTTCCCGCATTTCATAAGCGGCCGGCATGCCGCCGACACCGGCTCCCATAATCACCACGTGCGCCATAATTTCCCTTTTTTTCACATAAATATTGACGGGTTGTCCGAACCTCGTACGGGGAGCATTAGGCGCAATCTTCCGCCATGCTGTCTATAACCACATTGGTTGAATCGGATAACCCGTGCGGGTTATTTTGGAGGATAGTTGTCGTCGCCGTGTTCTTTTGCAAACAGCACAGCCGCCTTGACGCGGGAAGACAGGTTGAGTTTATTTAGAATGTGTCTGACGTGTTGTTTGACCGTGTCATAGCTGATATGCAGTGAAAGCGCGATGCCTTTATTGCTTTCGCCGCGGGATAAGAGTTGCAGAATCTCGCGTTCGCGCTCGGTTAGCAACTTGAGGGAGTTCTTTGCTTCTTGTTCGGGCGAATCGCCTTTGAGCAGCTCGATCATTTTTACGGTCATCGACGGGGCCACTACCAACTCTCCGGCGGCAACCCGCTTGATGGCTTCAACCACTTCTTCCGGCGCCATGTCTTTGAGCAGATAACCGCGCACCCCGGCACGGATGGCCTTGCTTAGATCCGATTCGGAATCGCTCATGGTTAGTATCAGGGCGGGCAGGTTGCATCCCTCTTTGCGCAATTCCTCGATCATCGTGATGCCGTCCATCGGCTGCATGCGCAGATCAACAATCAGTAGATCCGGCTTTTTTTTAATCAGTAGCCGCAACTCTTCCAGCGAACCCACTGCACCCAGCACGTCCATGTTGTAGCAATGGGAAAGCAGCTCGCTCAATCCGCTGCGGCACAGACTCTGGTCATCAATCATGGCTACTTTAAGCTTTTCAGTCATGCAACTTTCTCCAGTCAGATCCCGGTTCC
>Ga0210030_1000536_pt1 | contig 28068 bp, 32 predicted proteins | sample CryGeymeta201523_FD_183986 | JGI IMG/M metagenome (GOLD analysis project Ga0210030, IMG submission 183986) | Groundwater microbial communities from Crystal Geyser aquifers in Utah, USA - Crystal Geyser metaG 2015-23 (SPAdes) (version 2) | ecosystem: Environmental > Aquatic > Deep subsurface >...
CGTGCTGGGTGACGTCTGGAATCTTGGGATGCACCGCCTGATCTGCGGAGATTGCACCACATCGACCGCGATGGCCGCGCTGATGGCTGGCGAGATGGCAGACGTCTGCTGGACTGATCCGCCGTACAACGTCGCCTATGGAGACAAGGCAGAGTTCCTAAATAACGGCGACAACGGGCCCACGCAGCGCAACACCTCGCGCATTCTCAACGACGACATGGATGACGCCAGCTTTGCGCAGTTTCTCGGCGACTTCTACCGCACTACATTCACCGTGATGAAGCCGGGCGCAGCGATCTACGTTGCCCATGCCGAGACCGAGCGCTCCAACTTCACCCGCGAAATGCTGAACAACGGATTCAAGCTGTCCGGCGTTGTGATCTGGCGCAAGAACACGCTGGTGCTCGGGCGGTCGGATTACCAGTGGATCCACGAGCCGATCCTGTACGGATGGAAGATGGGCGGCGCGCACCGCTGGTTTGGCGGGCGTAAAAAAACCACCATCGAGCACATGGGCGATGGCTCACCGTTCGTCAAGCGTGCAGACGGCAAGTGGGAATTGCACCTGGGGGGGGGGCATATTCGTGGTGGAGGGCAAGGCGGAAATCGAGGAGCTGCTGACCTCGGTGATCGTCGAGGACAAGCCAAGGCGCAACGACGTCCATCCGACCATGAAGCCGGTCGCTCTGATCGAGCGCATGCTGCGCAACAGTGCGCAGAGCGGGGACATCGTGCTGGATTGCTTCGGCGGCTCTGGTTCAACGCTCATGGCAGCGGAGCGCCTGCAAATGAAAGCGCGCCTGTCGGAGCTATCGCCGAACTACGTCGACGTCATCATCCGCCGCTGGCAGGAATACACCGGACAGCGCGCGGTTCATGCGGTAACCGGCAAGCAATTCCCCGGGTGAGCTAAACCATGACCACCGCCACCCAGTCCGAATTCGCCGCCATCCTCGGCAAAGACAAGTCCTACGTCACCCGCCTCAAGCAGGCAGGGCGGCTGGTGCTCACAGCGGATGGGGCGGTGGACGTGGAAAAAAGCCAGAACCTTATCGCCATGACTGCCGACCCTAGCCGCGCGGACGCGGTGGCAGCGCGCCAATCCGAGGCATCCGCGCCGCCGCGCGCTCCGCAGAACGACGCGGTCGGCAACAGCTTCCAGCAGGCCAAGGCGGTGCGTGAGAAATACAACGCGCTCTCTGCCAAGCTGGAATATGAGCGGGCCAGCGGCAAGCTGGTCGATGCCGAAGAAGCCCGCCTGTTCGCCGCCGATCTCGCCGCCACGTTTCGCAGCTCGCTCGAAGTACTGCCGGACCGTATCGCGCCGGAGCTGGTGCCGCTCAACGACACCGAAGCCGTCCGCGCGGTGCTAGTGGAATCGTTCGAACAGGTGCTGACGGATATCGCGGACAAGATCGCGAAATGGGGATAGGCATAGCATGCAAACCCTCTCCGCCCGCCACCTCATGTCCGCCGCCGCCGCCCGCGCGGTGCGCCCGCGAGGGCGGCTCACCGTCTCGCAGTGGGCGGACAACCATCGCGTGTTGTCGAGCAAGGGCAGTGGTGAGGTGGGTCGCTGGCGCACGGCGCGCAACCCGATGCTGCGCGAGATCATGGATTGCCTGTCGTTGCACTCGTCCGTGCGCGAGGTGTGGATCATGAAGTCGTCGCAGGTGGGCGTCACCGAGATGTCGGTGAACTGGCTGGGCTACACCATGGACTACGCGCCGGGCCCTGCGATGGTGCTCATGCCGACGCTGGAAGCGCGCGACACCTGGAAGGTGCAGAAGCTCAACCCGCTGCTGACCGATACGCCGTGCATCCGCGACATGCTGGGCGGGCTGCGCAGCCGCGATGCGGCACACAGCAAAGAACTGATCGACTTCCCAGGCGGCATCCTGTTCCTCGCCGGCGGCAACTCGCCCAACAGCTACGCGCAAAAGTCCGTGCGCTGCCTGATGATGGATGATCTCGACCGCTTCCCCGCGCAGATCGGCGACGAAGGCGACCCGGTGGAGCTGGCGCGCTCGCGCGTGAAAGCCTTTGTGCGCCACAAGCTGCTGTTCGCCAGCACACCCACGCTTAAGGGTGCATCGCTGATCGAGCGCGGCTTTGAGGATGGCGACCAGCGCCGCTACCACGTCGCCTGCCCGCATTGCGGCGAGCGGCAGGTGCTGCAATGGAGCCACGTCAAAGCCAACATCACGCTGACCGCAGCCGAATACATCTGCGAGCAGGGCTGCATCATAGAAGAGCACCACAAGCCCGCCATGCTCGAAGGCGGCATCTGGATCCCGGAACACCCCGAGCGCCGCGTGCGCAGCTACCACATCAGCGCACTCTACGCGCCCATCGGCCTCGGCCCGTCCTGGCTCGATCTGGTGATCCACTTCAAGCGCATCCACAAAGAGCCGGTGCAGCTCAAGAGCTTCATCAACCAAAACCTCGGCGAAGCGTGGGAAGACCAATCCGAAAAGCTCAAGACGCACGAGCTGGCCACGCGCGCGGGCGAATACCAGCAAGGCATCATCCCGCCCGGCGTGCTGGCCCTCACCGTCGGCATCGACACTCAAGACAAATGGCTAGCCATCACCCTGCTGGGCTGGGGCGCACCCGCCGAAGAACACGGCCCCGCGCGCCTGTGGGTGATCGACTTCACCGAGATACAGGGCGACACCACCGGTGCAGACGTGTGGAACGAACTGGAAGCCTTCCTGCACCGCCCGCTGGTCAACAGCTACGGCAAAGAAATGAAGATACGCGCCGCCGGAATAGACAGCCGGGGACACCGCACTGAAGAGGTGAAAAACTTCGTCATGCGCCCCAGCCTGCGCATCCCCGTCTATTCCGTGCAGGGCGCCACCAACCGCATCGGTCGCGCCATTGCCCAAAGCGGCAGCAGCCCCACCAAAACCCGCACCGGCAAAGTCATCCGCCACGGCTACATGGTGTGGAACGTCGGCACCGAACACTGCAAGGACTTCATCTTCGCCCACCTCGCCGCCGACGGAGAACGCCAACAGACCGAGCGCACCTTCAACTTCCCACAAAGGCTGGAAGACACCTACTACGACGGTCTGCTCTCTGAAGTGTACGACCCCGAGAAAAAACGCTACATCCCCCGCATCGGCGCGCGCTTCAAGCGTAACGAACCGCTCGACACGATGGTGTATGCCTGGGCCATCGGCCAGCACCGCGACATCAACATCGGGCGTGGACGGACGGGCAGGCCGGATCCGAAGTATTGGGAGCGTCTCGCCGTCACGCTGGAAGGCGATGCAATGATTGTGAAGGTGGAGCCAATTAATCAAGACAAACGAGAAGAACAACTTGTACCGCAGAGACCTGCGGCAAAACGACGTAGTGGTTATTCAGTGAAGGGGTGGTGATGAGTGACGAGATAGACAAAGGCCAAGAGCGCGAACAGACAGACCGTGAGTTCGCCTTGAAACAAGCGCGCAGCGTCGCGCAAGCGATACCAGTTGGCGTCGCTGGTGAATGTGGCCTATGTGGTGAATGGTCTGGCCGGATCGTAGAGGGTGCCTGTGCGCCATGCCGTGACAAGCATCACCTACCGTGAAGCCATTACACCTGCAACCACATGCCGAACCAGTGTGCAGACGTAAACACACCCACCTTTAAAAGCGAGACAGAATGAGCTGCGACTTCATTAAAGACCTATTCACCCGATTAAATGAAGCCGTCCAGCGTGAAGGCGGGTTCTCTGAGTCATTGGCACGAGAAGTAGAGCAGCAGCTTCGTCACGACTGGGGTGGAGACCGCGTATATATCGCCAAGTCTGGCGAGGATGCGCAGATCGAGATGACGCGGCGCAACCAATCCATCATCCGCGACTTGAATAATGGAGAGCGGGTCGGGTTGGTGGCAAACCGATACAAGATAAGCAGGCCAATGGTGTATAAAATCTGGGACTCATACTTAAAATCTCGCAGAAGATATGTGTAACCGTTTTGCCTTAATGGTGACACCCATGCCATGCAGACTGTCAGCATGGATCAAATTCCAACTACCGTCCCCGTCAATGTCACGGCTGGCGATACGCTTCAATGGCGTATCTCTCTAGCAGACTATCCATCTAGCGCCGGATGGGTATTGAATTATCGCCTGATCAATTCTGGCGGAAAATACGACATCGCATCAGCTGCAGACGGCGATGACCATCTGATCAGCGTAGATGCCGCCACCAGTGCGGCCTATGCCGCCGGTACATACTCGTGGCAAGCCTATGTCACATCAGGCTCACAGCGATTCACCGTAGCCAACGGCAGCATCATCATCAAGCCAAACCTCGCCGCTCAATCCTCCGGCCTAGATACTCGCAGTCATGCCAAAAAGATGCTGGCTGCTATCGAGACTTGGCTGGAAAGCCGCGACCCTGGCGTGGCTGAATACCAGATCGCCGGTCGTGTGATGAAGTACATCCCCAAGAACGAACTGATCGCCCTGCGCTCACGCTACCAGCATGAAGTGCGTGCAGAAGAAGCGGCAGATCGTATCAACAACGGCCTCTCGGCTGGCAATCGACTACTCGTGAGGTTTTGATGAGATTCCTTGGTTTTGAGTTCAAGCGCAGCGCCGAGCCTGTTAAACACAAGCGCTCATTCGATGCGGCCAAGGTCAATCGTCTTACCCGGTCATGGCTCGGTACAGCCAACACCATCGATATGGAGTTGCGCACCGACCTAGATAGACTGCGCGCGCGCTCACGCGATATGGCAAACAACAACGACTACATCCGCCGATTCCTACGGATGGTAGAGCGTAATGTCGCAGGCCATTCTGGATTCATCCTACAAGCCCGCAGCAACGACTTTGGCAAACCAGATTCACTCGCCAATGCAGCCATTGAAAAAGCGTTCTATCTATGGGCGCGCAAAGGATCGTGCGAGGTGTCTGGCAAGCTAGGCTTTGCCGACGTGCAGCGCAACCTGTGCAAAGCCATCGCCCGTGACGGCGAAGCCTTGGTACGCAAGGTACGCGGAACCCAATCCGGTAACGACTACGGGTTCGCACTGCAACTGCTCGATGTCTCTCGCTTGGCCACGATGGTCAATCGCAATCCAACCAACGGCCAGAACGCCATCATCATGGGCGTCGAGATCAATGAATTCCATCGCCCTATCGCCTATCACCTGCATGAGCAAGCACCTGGTGGATCGCAAGGGCAGGGCAAGATATTACGCATCCCCGCCGATGACATCGTTCACCTCTACCTTCCCGAACACGCCGAGCAGACGCGCGGCATCCCTTGGGCGCATAGCGCCATGCTGCGCTTACATAACCTAAAAGGTTACGAAGAAGCTGCTGTCATTGCCTCCCGCGTGGGTGCAGCCAAGATGGGATTCTTCACCACACCAGATGGATCACCAGCTGGATTGGCAGACGGACAAGATGATGCAGGTGAATTCATGGCTGATGCAGAAGCCGGGACCTTTGGCGTATTGCCACAAGGTTATCAATTCCAAAGCTTCAACCCAGACTACCCACAGAACCAATACGGCGCATTCGTCAAATCCTGCCTGCGAGGTATCGCATCAGGCATGGACATCAGCTACAACTCATTGGCTAACGACTTAGAAGGCGTCAACTATTCCAGCCTGCGTTCTGGCGCACTGGAAGAGCGTGACCAGTGGATGACCGTGCAGAACTGGTTCGCTGAAGCGTTCCTCACCCCACTGTTCGAAGAGTGGCTGAAGCTGGCTTTACTTAACCAGAAAGTCGTCATGCCAAATGGCAGCGCCATCCCGCTGGCCAAGTTCGACAAATTCCGCGAACACATCTGGCAAGGCCGTCGCTGGGCATGGGTAGATCCAATGAAAGATATCGAGGCGGCACGCTTGGCTGTGCAATCCGGCGTATCTAGCCCGCAACAGATCGCAGCACAGATGGGTATGGACATCGAGGATGTGCTCGACTCAATCTCTGCATTCGAGCAGATGGTCAAAGACAAGAACGTCAGCGTCGTCAGTTACGCAAGCGGAAACCAACAACAGCCAACCAAATCAGATGCACCGGATGTAACCGCTTTGCCTTAATGGTGACACTTTTTATGGAGAAACTGCCAACATGAAAAAAGAACTTAAGCAAGGATCACAACTGCATCGCTCATTCCAAGTTGAGCGCGCAGCCGTCAACGAAGAAGCTCGCACAGTCGAGCTTGCCTTCGCATCTGAAACACCATACGAAAGATATTGGGGGGTCGAGATACTCGATCTCTCTCCACAATCCGTTCGCCTTGGCCGCATGACATCTGGCGGCCCATTGTTGATGGATCACAACAGCCGAGATCATGTTGGTGTCATTGAGTCTGTGCAGATCGGCGCTGACCGGGTAGGCCGCGCCGTTGTCCGCTTTGGGAAAAGCGCCCGCGCAGAGGAAGTGTTCAACGATGTGAAAGACGGTATCCGCCGCAACGTATCCGTGGGGTATGTCATCCACAAAGCCGTGCTGCAATCAACTGAAGAAGACAAAGACACCTATCGCGTAAGCGACTGGGAGCCGTTCGAAGTCTCTCTGGTATCCGTACCTGCCGACACATCTGTCGGCGTCGGGCGCAGCATGGAAACAACCGAACCCAATCCAGTCATCCAAATTCAGGAGAACAAAATGCCAGAAATAAATCACGAAGAAAACCAACAACGCGCCGTTAAAGACGCGCTGGGTGGTGAGCAAAAACGCATCGCAGAGATCATCGCCATCGGCGAACAGTTCGCCAAGTATGGCGCTGATAAATTAGCATCCGAAGCATTGCGCTCCGGCCAGCCAGTCGATCAGTTCCGTGCAGTGGTACTGCAAAAGGTCAGCACTGCGCCCGTACCGACTGCCGACATCGGCATGTCTGAAAAAGAAGCGAAGAACTACTCGTTCTTGCGCGCCATCAATGCACTAGCAAACCCTGGCGACCGCAAGGCGCAAGAGTTGGCTGCATTCGAGCGTGAAGCGTCTGACGCTTTCGCTGGTAAGCATGGCCGTGCAGCATCTGGATTCTTCGTTCCAAGCGAAGTACAACGCCGTGATCTAAACGTCGCAACTACAACAGCAGGCGGCCACTCTGTTGCCACAAACCTGTTGGCAGCGTCGTTCATCGACCTATTGCGCAACAAGATGGCCCTCACAGGCTTGGGCGCTCAGTTCCTCACTGGCTTGGTCGGCAACATCGCCATCCCACGTGCAACTGGCGGCGCTACAGCGTACTGGGTTGCCGAGTCTGGCGCACCAACAGAAAGCCAACAAGCTTTCGACCAAGTAGCGATGACACCTCGCACAGTTGGTGCTTTCACTGACATCAGCCGCAAGTTGCTGTTGCAGTCCAGCATCGATGTGGAAGGTTTCGTTCGCAACGACTTGGCGACTGTGCTGGCTCTGGCGATCGACTTGGCAGGCGTGAATGGCTCTGGCGCATCCAACCAACCAACCGGCATCTTGAACACATCAGGCATCGGCTCTGTGGCAGGCGGCACCAACGGCTTGGCACCAACCTACCAGAACATGATCGACCTTGAGACATTGGTCGCTGTGGCAAATGCAGACGTTGGCGCGATGGGTTATCTGACCAACGCCAAAGTGCGCGGCAAGCTGAAATCAACACAAAAAGTCGCCACCTATGGTGATGACTTCGTGTGGGAAGACGGCATTGTCAACGGCTACAACGCAACTGTGTCCAACCAAGTTCCAAGCAACCTCACAAAAGGCACCAGCTCCGGTGTGTGCTCGGCAATTCTGTTCGGCAACTTCGCCGACCTGATCATCGGTCAGTGGGGTGCACTGGATCTGACTGTTGATCCATACACTGGCAGCACCAGCGGAACAGTTCGTGTCGTAGCGTTGCAAGACGTGGACATCGCAGTTCGTCACGCTGAGTCGTTCGCAGCGATGAAGGATGCGCTGACAGCGTAAGCCTAAGGCCGAAAGGAGGAGGGCGCGAGCCCTCCCTCTACTAAGTGCCTTCACCGAGGGTATTGAGCAGAGGGAATCACCATGAATATCAAGATCACGAATCCATGTTTGGCTGCGGGGGAACACCAAGATGCAGGCAATGTGCTGGTCGTCGGCAAAGACATCGCACAGGAAGAAGCTGACAAGCTGGTGCGTATGAGCCGAGCAGTTGAGGTAGCGCAGGAAGAAAAACCTGCGGAAAAAAAAAGCGGGAAGGTTAAGTGAATCCCTCCGCCGACGCCTTGGTGATGTTCTACGATTTTGGCGTTGATGCGACGCTGGATGGAAGCGCAGTGCGCGGCATCTTTGACGATGCCTACACAGATCCGTTAGGTATGGCTGGTTCGCAGCCTTTGCTGTTGTGTTCGAGTGCAGACGTTTCCACGGCAGCACAAGGCACAGCAGTGGTGGTGAATTCGGTGAGCTACACCGTCGGCAGCATCCAGCCGGACGGAACCGGCATGACGCGGTTGTTGCTGCAGGAGACATAAGCAATGGCCAACCACCTGCACCGGCAGATCCGTGAAGCAGTGGAAACCCTGCTTACCGGGCTGACGACGACCAGCACGCGCGTCTACGCGAACCGTCTGCAGCCGATGGCCGATGCGAACTTGCCTGGATTGCGGGTGTTCTTGGATGAGGAAGAGGTCGATGCGCTGACCATGCACTCGCCCTATATGCAGGACCGCCGCGTTGCGATGATCGTTGAGTGTTGCGCCAAGGCGATCACCACCTTGGACGACACGCTAGACGCCAGCAGTAAAGAAGTCGAGGCCGCGCTGTCCGGCGGTATCACGCTCAGTGGCAAGGTGTTGCCCTGTGTGTACGCAGGCATGCAGTTCGACGATGCGCTGGCTGACAAGCCGGTGGGCGTTAAGCGGTTGCGGTTCTTCATCACCTACACGGCAATGAGCAATGCGCCGGACGTTTTAACCTAAAGGAGTAACAACATGAGCACAGTACGCAAATGGAGCAACGTCGCCATCGCCATGCAATCTGCACTGGCCGCAGCCGACATCATCACAAGCATCACCAAAGCCAACCCGGGCGTTGCCACCTCTGTCGCGCACGGAATGAATAATGGCGACTATGTACTCCTGTCCATACAGGGTATGCATCAACTGAATGACCGTGTTGCGCGTATCGCCAACAAAACAGTCGACACCTTCGAGCTGGAAGGCATCGACACCACGCTGTTCGACACATTCAGCAGCGGCACATCTGAGGCGCTCACCTTCGGTACCAGCATCACCAGCGCAACTAGCGTCAGTGCATCTGGCGGCGGCTTCGACTTCATCGACACGACCACCATCCACAGCAACGCGAAGACGCAAATTCCGGGCTTGCCTGCCGCCGCGACTTTCAGCTTCGAAAACATCTGGGACGTAGCCGATGCGGGTTTATTGGCGATGAAGACAGCCTCTGATGCACAAGCCAAGCGCGCGTTCAAGTTCACCTTCGGCACGGGCGGCCAGATCATGGTGTTCGCTGGCTATGTCGGCGCGAACCTGCTGCCCGGCGGCTCTGCACAAGGTCTGGTGACGACGTCCACCGTCATCACCATGAATGGCACACCGAGCTATCTGGCGAGCTAACCCATGATCCGCCTCGTTCCAGACCCGACATTCGAGACCGTGGTGCGCATGACCGTGCCGGGCCAGTGCGAGCCTGCAGAGGTGCCGATGACCTTCCGCCACATGACGGCCAAGCAAGCTGCCGATTGGTTCGCGGCGAGCAAGGAGAAGCCTAGTGCAGAAGCGCTGGCCGACATTGTGTGCGGTTGGTGCGGCGTGATGGGCGAGGACGGTGCCGAGCTGCCATTCACGCCAGAGAGCCTTGCGGCACTGGTGAAGAACTACCAGCCCGCTGCCCGCGAGATCGTGCGTGCCTGGCAGCTCGGGCTGACGGAGAGCCGGGTAAAAAACTGAGGTGCGTCGCCCGCGCGCTATACGCGAGCGGCGCTGATCAGGACCAAGCGCCAAGCGTCCTCGATGAGATCGAGGCAAGGATGGGCCTGAATGCGCCGACGGATGTCGAATGCTGGCCAGAGAACTGGCTGCCGCTGCAAGTGTTCGCAGCGCTCGACACCCAGTGGAACGTCGGCATAAATGGCGTCATCGGTCTGCGGTATGAGGCTATCCCGCTGGTATTTGAAGCCTTCGGGGTAAAGAAAAAGAAGCGCGCCGCGATGTTGGAATCGCTGCGCATCATGGAAAACGAAGCCTTGCAGGTACTCCGTGGCTAACGAAACCAAGATCGTCATCACCGCGGCAACCGCCCAGGCAGAAGCCGCAATGGGCAAGCTCGGCAACTCCGTCGGCGCAGTGTCGCGGAAGATGTTCGACCTCTCCGGGGTCGTCAGCACGCTGGGCGGCGCACTCACCGTCACCGCTTTCGCTGGCATCATCAAGCAAAGCATCGACGCAGCCGATCGGCTCGATGAGCTGAGCCAGATCACCGGCACATCGGTCGAGGCGCTGGCTGGTCTCGACTATGCCGCCAAGCAGAACGGTGCATCGCTGGAGACTGTCGCGCGCGGCGGCGCGAAACTGTCTGCCATGCTGTCTGATAAGCCAGCGCTGTTCAAAAAGCTCGGCATCTCGGCAACAGATTCAACCGAGGCGATGATCCAACTCGCCGATGTGTTCGCATCCATGCCAGACGGCATCGAAAAATCCGCACTGGCCACCAAACTGTTCGGCGACAAGCTCGGCGGCGAGATGGTGTTGTTCCTCAATCAAGGAACAAACGCCATGCGCGAGAACATTACCGTCGGGCGGGAATATAACCAGGTCACCACCGAGCAGGCCGCGCTCGCCGCGCAATTCAACGACAACGCCGCCAAGCTGAGCGCCGCCGCCGCAGGGGCGGGCATGGCCATGACCACCGAGCTGCTGCCGCAGCTCACGCAGATCAGCGACGCGATGGCACAGGCGGCACGTGAAGCAGGGATTCTGGAGGCGGTGTGGGTCGGCTTGGGGGGCTTGGGCACGGCCATCTTCACGGACGACATGCTGGAGCGCTCTGCCCAGATAGAGAAGCGGCTCAAGTCCATCAACACAGAGATCCAATCATCAGAAGGCGCGCGCGGCATCGCCACGCCGATCTCCATCCCACTGCGCCTTGAGCGCGGCCAGCTGGAGCAAGAGCTGGAAGACATCCGCAAGCAAGCGGAAGAGGCAGCGAAAAAACCCATCGCAAAGGAAACGGCCGAAAAGACCGGCGCCGCCGAAAAAGGGAAGAAGCTGCTCGATGCGCTAGGCGGCGGCGCAAGCAAAGCCGACACCAACGCCGCCGCCGTCACCGCCATCCAGAACGAAGAATTCCGCAAGCAGCTTGAGCTGCTGGGCGTCACGGCAGAGCAGGCCAAAGTCTACGAGCTGGCGATCAAGGGCGCATCGGAAGCACAGATCACTCAGGCGCAAGCCGCGGCCGATTCTGTCGGCGCGATCAACGCGCAGATCCAAGCCGAGAAAGACTACGCCAAGGCATCCGCCGAAGCGCAGAAGATCATCTTCGACATCGACCCCATCGCCCGCGCCTCGGCCGAATGGGAGAAGCTGGTCGCGCTCAAAGAGCAGGGGCTGCTCACCGACGAACAGATCGGTCAGGCATATGCCAAGACGTTCAAGGATGTGGAAAAAGAAGGCACCTCCACCTTCGACACGCTGGAAGCGGCGGTGCGCGGCTGGGGGAGTTCATTCACCAACACGCTGGCTGATATGGTGCTGACAGGGAAGGGCAGCTTCGGCGATCTGGCCGACAGCATCATCTCCGACCTACTGCGCATCCAGATACAGAAGAACATCACCGACCAATTGATCGGCGGCGGCACTAATTTCCTGAACAATTTATTCAGCCCAACCCCCAATGCCAACGGCGGTGTATATGCCGGCGCAGGCATCAGCGCCTATTCCGGCAGCGTGGTATCCAGCCCGACCGTGTTTCCGTTCGCGCGCGGCATCGGGTTGATGGGTGAGGCGGGCCCCGAGGCGATCCTGCCGCTCACGCGCATCAACGGCAAGCTGGGCGTGCAGGCGCAGAGCGGCTCGAATGCCGCACCCAATGTTGTGATCCAGATGAACAACCAATCCGGCACCAACCTAAACGCCAAGCAACAAGGCCAGCCCAAGTTCGACGGCCGCAACTGGGTGCTCGGCATCGTGTTGGACGCGGCAGACAGTGATCCGCAGTTCCGCAGCGCGATGGGGATCGGCGTATGACCGCCTTCGTCACGCTCAGCAAAGCACCCTCGCTGCCGCTCTCGCCAGACGGCAAGATCGAGGACGTGGTCCTGCGTTCGTCTGCCGAGGCGGGCTATCTGCAAACCCGTCCGCGCACCACGCGCGCGCGCCGTAGCTGGGGCGTGCGCTATCCCGTGTTGGATGCCACCGACACCGCCGCCCTGCGCGCCTTCGAGATCACCACCTTGCGCAATGGCGCCGACTCGTTCAGCTGGACGCATCCCATCTCCGGCACCAGCTACACCGTGCGGCTGGCGGGCCAGATCGACTTCTCCACCGACCAGCACCGCTCGCTGACCGGTGCATCCTTCACACTGCAGGAGGTCTGATGCTCAACCTCCCGCTCGCCCTGCGCACCGAGAAGAACAAGCTAATCAGCACCGCACCTTGGCTACTGCTGCTCACCGTCACGCTGCCTGATGCCTCGGTGATCCGCCTGGTGCGCAACAACGAAAATGTCACCTTCTCCGGAGATGTGTATTACGCGTTCGAATTTGACATCGGCGAGATCCGCAACGGTGGTGACGGTCGCATCCAGGGGGTAAGTCTTAAGGTCGCCAACCCAGAGCGCGCACTGCAACCGTACATGGAAGCGCACGATGGGTTGGTTGGGTGCGCGGTTGTGTTGGCGGTTGTACATGCGGACAATCTCGCATCGGACTACACCGAGTTGACGCTGAACTACACCGTGCTGGCGGCTGATTCGACGGCTGAATGGATCACCTTCGCGCTCGGTGCCGAGAACCCTTTGCGCCGCCGCTTTCCGCTGCAGGCCGCCATACCTTATTCCTGCAACTGGGGTTTTAGAAGCGCGGAATGTGCTTACGCTGGCAGCGCGACCACTTGCGCCAGAACCCTGTTTGCCTGCCGTGTGCTGGACAACACCGCCCGTTTTGGCGGACGCCCCGGCATCACCGGGGCGCCCAGGTTTATATGATAAAACTCAACGACCTGATGGCTGCTAGATATCAAGCCGGTGCGCGCGGCCCTGAGGCGTACGATTGCTTCGGTTTGTTCGCCGAGTTATGTCGCCGGCGCGGCACACCCATCCCCAACCATCCCACACCGGACGACCTGGCCCAGCGCGAGGCAGACATCCACGCCGCTGCTGCCGCAGAATGGCAGCCGCTTGCCACACCAGAGGTCGGCTGCGCGGTCGTGTTGCGCATCGGCCCATGGATGTCGCACATCGGCATGGTGCTGGAAGGTGGGCGTTTCGTTCACACGAGCTCGCGGCGTGGCGTTACCGTCCAGCGGCTGGATGCACCTGAATGGGCGGAGCGTATCGCTGGGTTTTATCGCTACACGGGGCGGCGCACATGACTCCACAAAGCTCATTAGTCATCGTGCGCAACCCGTTTGACCGCCGCCAGCGCGACGAACGGCTGGTATCTCTGTTGGGCGATGTCACTGTTTCAAAATTAATTTCCACGCATTTCCCTTGCCACTCAGCGCTGCAAGTCGCTATCGATGGCGAGATGATCGCGCCGGGCGCATGGGCATCGCGCGCGCTGCGACCCGGTGAGCAGATGGTGGTGATGCCGGCGGTGCATGATGGCGAGACGCTGGGTGTGATCCTTACGATTGCGGTCATCGCCTTTGCGCCGTACGCAGCCGGATACACAACCATCATGACAGGCGGTGCGTTTGGTGGTGCAGGTAGCTTTGGGCTGCTGGCGCTAACCGCCGGCTACTCGATACTTGGATCTGCGCTTATCGGCGCTTTGTTGGCCCCCAGCAAACCCTCTCTCCCTGGCCGCCAGTCGTCCGATGTCTCACAGGCCTACGCATGGTCTCAAGCGACCACCCAAACCCCGGGCGGGGCCATCCATCGCGCCTACGGCCGCAACAAACTATTCGGAAATATCATTGCCGGATATATTGAATCCACTGGCGACACCGGCTTCAGCCAAATCGCGCATCTGTTGGTCGACCTTGGTCAAGGCCCGTACAGCGCGCTGTCCGACTTCAAACTCAATAACCAGCCGGTCGGCTATTACCAGGGCGTCACCATCACTGCCCGCATGGGCGAGCTGGATCAGAGCATCATCCCCGCCTTCAACGACACCCGGCAGAACCAAAACATCGGCTCCAAGGTGGTCGCCGGCAGTCCGGTGTCGCGCGACACCGTGGGCGACGATTACAACGCACTGGAGATCGTGTTGGTCTGTCCGAGCGGGCTTTGGTATGCCAACGATGCGGGCGGTCTGGATGCGGTGTCGGTGTACACCTCGGTCGAAATCTCTGCGGACGGTGGCAGCAGTTGGCAATTCGTAGAGATTGAGGCGCGCTCTGTTATCACCTCATATCCCGGCAGGTGGTCGCTAGGGCGCTTTATATACAAACGTGTTAGCCGTGAAAATATTTCTGTCTGGCAAGAGGCTAGCGCCGGATCGGTGATACGAACAGATCATATAGACGGCGATGTGTCCGGGATATATAGGTGGCGTTGGCTATCCGGGAACGTCGAAGTGACCAGCGAGGTGTACGATTCCATCACCATTACGGGGAAAAGCCAGCAACCCATCCGCCGCACGCTGCGCATCGATAATCTCGACCGTGGCACCCGCTACAAAGTGCGCTGCACCAACCTCAGCGCAGACCAGACCGACACGCGCTACGGCGACGACCTGTATCTGGCCGAAATAAACGAAGTGATGTACGACGACTTCCAATATCCTCGCACCGTTTTAGCGGCGGTGGATGCGCTAGCCACAGACCAGATATCAGGATCAATGAATTTTAGTTGTTTGGCAGATTGCGCCATCGTGCGCGTCTGGAACGGCTCAGCATGGGTCAGCCAGTTTAGCCGCAACCCGGCGTGGATCTGCTGGGACATTCTGACCCAACCAGTGCTGAACAACAGCCATGCGGTGGTGCGCTACGATGGGCTCGACCCCTCGCGGCTCGATCTGTCCAGTTTTATGAATTGGGCGGATTTCTGCGACACCTTAGTCACGGACGGGCATGGTGGCGCCGAGGCGCGCTGTTATTTCGACGGCGTGTTCGACACGGCCACCAGCCTGTGGGAAGCCGCGCTGGAAGTCTGCGCCATCGCCCGCGCGCAGCTCGTCATGCGTGGCACTAAAATATTTATTGTAGTGGACGATGCGCGCGCGACACCCGCGCAGCTTTTTACAGTCGGGAACACAAACGTCAACAGCTTCAATGAGACTTTCTTGCCCATGCAGGACCGCGCCGCCAGCATCGAAGTTGGATACACGAACGCCGCGCAGGATTACGCGCGCGACACACTGACCGTGGTTAACGCCGCCATTAGCGAAACCGCTGCCCAGCGCATACAGATCGGCCTGCGCGGTATCACTCGCGCCTCGCAAGCATGGCGCGAAGCGTTTTACCGACTCAAGCGCAACGAGCTGCTCAAGCGCACTGCCATCCTTGGTGTGGATATTGACGCACTCGCCTGCACAGCGGGCGACTTGATTTGGGTGCAGAACGATATCACCCGATGGGGGGTCGGCGGCCGCGCCGCATCAGGCAGCACTACCACCCGCTTGCAGCTCGACCAGAGCGTGTCACTCGAATCAGGCATCGCCTACGAGCTGAAGCTGCGCCTGGCTGACGATACGTTGGTCACGCGCACCATCACCACCACTGCCGGCACCGTCTCGGCGGTGGATGTTTCCGAGGCATTTCCCTCCGCGCCGTCGATCTATGACGTGTGGGCGCTCGGCGAGACAGGCAAGGCAATAAAAGAATTTTTAGTACTGGATGTACAGCGGGATGGCGATCAGCGCGCCAAACTCTCGCTCATCGAATACAACGCCAGCTTGTACGGGCTGGATAGCGGCCTTCCCGCGCTGGAGACGCAGGATGTATCGGCGGCCGCGCCGCTGCCGCGCATCACCCGCTTCGCCGTCGAAGAGCAGATGGTGCTGGCCGCGGGCGGCAACATCGAGGTGAACCTGGACATCATTTTCGACACCATCAATACGGAGCGGGTTGATGTAGTCGAGGGCGGCACATTAATAGGCTCATCGACCAGTGGTACCTTCACGCGCGAGCGCGTTGTCAGCGGGCAGGCTTACGCCTTAACGCTCAAACCCTATTCCAACCTCGGCGTCTCGCCGTCATCTATTTGGCAATACATCAACCATACAGTCACCGGCAAGCTAGCGCCGCCGCAGACTGTGAAAGGTTTTACGGCTACGCGCAACGGAAGCGATTTGTACTTCAGCTGGCACGGTAATGATGAGCTGGACGTGGCGGGTTACGAGATCCGCTTGGGGAGCAGCTGGGACACTGCCGTAGCGGTCGGCAACACCCCGCGCACCGCGCTGTCCATCCGCTCTCCACAAGGCGGCACATACCTTATTAAGGCATTCGACACCGTCGCCCCTGTGCCGAATTACTCAACCACGGCCGCACAAAGCATCATCGCCGCGAACAGCAACATCAACGTGGTGCTGACCGACGACGACGCCACCTATGGATGGGGCGGCACGCTGACTGATATGGTGATTGATGGGGCGGCGCTGACGCTGGGTTACTCCAATGTGCTGGACGACCTACCTCTTTCTCTCGATACCTATCCGAGCAGCCTTATGAGCGAAGGCGGGATCATCTCGTCGGGCAGCTACATCACCGACCCGCATGACATTGGGGGGGTGCTTAATTGCAATCTATTTATATTGCCGAAGATATTTATCTTAACGCTTGGCCAATCGCTGGATTCGTTGGTGCTGCCGCTTATTAATTATTCTAACAATTGGACGCTTGAAGGGCCGGTCGGCGTGGTGGCATCTTTATACGAGATTAACACCTCGATCGATGGAATCACCTGGACTGGATGGCAGCCCTTCGCGGCAGGCCTGCGTACGCTACGTCATTACAAATTGCGCGCCAGTTTTGTTGCTCAACCGGGCTATCAGATAAAACTCGATCATTTCATTGTGACTATCGATGTGCCGGACAAAGTATTGCGCTTCGCAAACAAAATCGTGCCATCTGGCGGCCTGTCGCTGGCTTTTGACCCGCCGCTCATTGCAGTCAATACCATAAAAGTCAATCTACTGAATGGGCTCGCAGGCGACCGCTTCACCATTTCAAACAAAACCATAAACGGCGTGGATATCGATGTCTACGACGATGTGCTGGCTGCCAAAGCTGGCATGGTGGACGTGGAAGTTTTTGGATATTAAGGAGGAAAAATGTCACAGATATGGGATACCAACACGATAGATACAGCCGTTACGACGCCTGCTGGGCTTGGGACAATAACCAAGGCAGCGCTGCTTGCGTTGCAAAGCAAATTCAGCGGCGCATCACTGCCCGCCACCAACCTCGTCGCCGGTATGGAAGTGACGCTGACCGACGGCACGCGATGGCGGCGCAACATGGCGAACGATGCCTGGGAAGAGATGGGCGACGTGATCGCGGCAGAGCTATCAACTCAAATAAGCTCCGCTGGTTTATATTATAAAACAGACCACCTAAACCCCGCCTTCGCCAAAACAGCTGCGGATACACTTTCGATCAAGGCCGGAACAAAGGTGGAGGTGGTTGGCACTGTTGTATCCTACACATCGAATACACCCGTCACCATGCCAGCCCTCACAGGCGGCACGGATTACGCCATCTGGGTGAAGGACGATGCAACGATTCAAGCCACAACCGATTTCGTCAATGCGCCAGGCGCGGGCAATTGGCGCAAGATCGGCGGCTTTCACTACGGCCTAGTCGCTGCGGGCACGACGGTGGCAGGCGGCTCGTTCGCCACCACGGGCAACGGCAAGATATGGGTGCAGGGCGATGTAGATGACATCGCTGGTATCAACAAGTATTCCATCTGGGACTTAAAGTTCCGCCCAGCGGCATCCGACCCGCGCGGTATGGCTTTGGTGGGCGGGCAGGTATGGGTGGACATCTACCTGTGCTCAACCGATACCGCCACTAACGGCACCAGCAAATCAGGCACGAACATCGCGTCGCACACCGTCTTGCCGAAGATTCCGGCCGCGTTTGGCGGCAACGGCGTGACTACCTACCCATCGCTGAACTGGTGGGTGGCGAACGAGCTTGCAAGAGCTAATAAGAAGCGCCTGATGTGGGAGAGCGAGTTTGTAGAGGCCGCTTATGGCGTGACCGAAAATCAGTCCATCGACGCCACTGCCGCGACCTACCCGACCACGCAGCGCAATGCAGGCTACACCAGCAAGTACGGTATCGAGCAGGCATCAGGCCACCATTGGGTATGGGGTCAAGACTCCAATTTCTACCGCGAAGCGGCCAGCCCAGCAGGGTCATGGAAGCAAGTCAACGGCAATACAGGTGCAGCAGGTTCGCAGCGCGGCGAGACTTACACCTTCGGCACATACGGTCTGGCGCGGGTGCTGCTAGGCGGCGCGCGCACGTACGGCGCGAACTCCGGTTCGCGGGCTTCCCATTGGGGCATCTTCCCGTGGAACTCGAACTGGTCCGTTGGGTTGCGTGCCGCCTGTGACCACTTGCAATCTGTATAGGGAGCGAAAGCGACCGTGGAGACTTTAAGTGATGAATTCGCCAGCCAGAGGCAGCTCGCCATCGTCGAGCGCTTCGAGGGCTTCATCAATTATATGTATCCGATTGTGCTCAACATCCGCCGCACACATCACGTGGCACGTGATCGATTCATTGGCGCGATGTTTGAGCAAGTAGGAATGTTTTCTCAGGCGGGCAAGTCTGGACAAGTCTCTAAGCTGTATCTGGCTGATGCAGGCTTATCCGATCTGAGATACATGGTGCGGTTTTTGGCGGACGGCAAGCGCAAGTTGATCAGTCGGCATCAGGCCGAGGTGGCAAGTATCCACCTCGCTGAAACCGGAAAGATGCTCGGCGCTTGGATTAAGGCCAGAGCCGCAAGGGGTGAACGTGGATAAAAGCGGCACGCGCACGAACGGCGCGAACTCCGGTTCGCGGGCTTCCAATTGGAACAACTACCCGTGGAACTCGAACTGGAACATTGGGTTGCGTGCCGCCTGTGACGATAAGTTTCACCCGCTTCGGATGGTTAAGGCCGCCGATGCAGATCATGCAGTTTTTATGGTCAGCCACGCCATCCCGCTTCGGCGAACACATTACGCGGTCAAGGGAACGTCGAGTAGGAAGCCTCGAAAGACGCACTTGCAACTGAACAACCATAGAGGGCAGCATGGGTAAGAAGCACAAGAACCTGATCGGCAAGATCGCTAGCATGCCGAACCTGTATCGCGCCTACGAGAAGGCAGCGAAGGGCAAGCGCTATAGCTGTGGCCATCTGCAATTCAAGCAGCATCTGGCGGCGAACCTGCGCGCACTCTCTGAGGCGCTGAAGAACGGAACCTATCGCCCATCTGAGCCGACGCTGTTTTTTGTGAACGAGCCAAAACGGCGAGAGATTTCGGCGCTGCCGTTCGGCGACCGCGTGGTGCAGCACGCCCTGTGTGCAGTCATCGAGCCGATATTTGACCGCACCTTCCTGCCCAACAGCTACGCCTGCCGCAAAGGGCGCGGAACGCACACCGCTGCCATCGAGGCGCAGGCCATTATGCGACGGGGATACATGCACTGGCTCAAGATGGACTTCTCCAAGTATTTCGCCAGCATCGATCGCGTGGTTCTGTATGGCGAGATCAAGCGCAAGGTGAGCTGCACGGCCACGCTGGAACTGATAACCACCTTTCTGCCCGAGACGGGGCGCGGCCTGCCCATCGGAAACCTCACCAGTCAGCTCTTCGCCAACGTCTACGGCCATGTGCTCGACCGCTATCTGACGCATACCCTGCGCATCAAGGCTTGGCTGCGCTACATGGACGACACGGTTGTTTTCGCTCACAGCCGCGAGGCGTTGGCCGTGTTGCAGCAAGGCTTGAAGTGGTTCTCCGATGTACAGCTCGGCCTGCGCTTCTCAAAGTGGAGCATCGGCAAGATCACGCAAGGGCTGGACTGGCTTGGCTATCGCATCTGGCCGACGCATAAGCTGCTGCGAAAACAATCGGTGGTTGCAGCCAAACGCAAGATATTCAAATTCCGAGCGCGCGGCGATGAGCTATCGCTTGGCCGCTTTATCGCATCCTGGCGCGGCCACGCCCAGTGGGCGGATTCATACAACCTTCTCAACAAAATAGGAGTCACAGCATGAGAGACGCATACCATCCGGACACACTTGAGCACATCCCAACCGACACCCCAGCGGACTGGATGCTGAGGGCGGGATTCGCCGTGCCAGAATACAACCCCACTATAGAGGGGTGCTTTTGGAAAGACGGAGCATGGGTCGTTGTGACGCCCGCTGAACAGCCTCCACAGGAGGATGCTCGCACCTCCGCTATCAATAAAACCTACGCCGATGTGGACGCCATCTATGCCGCCGCCATCGGCGGCCGCGCACCGGAATACGAGCAGGCCGAACAAGCCGCCCTGGCATTTCAGGCGGCGGGCTACACCGGCACGGCATCGCCCTATGTGGCGGACTACGCGGCCACCGCAGGCATCACCGACCAGCAATCCGCCGACCTCATCATCGCCCGCGCGAATGGCCTGCGTGCGGCGGTGCTGGCGATGCGCTCCACCCGCTTTACCGCGCAATCAACCATGCGTGCTGCAACCACGCAAGCCGAGCTGGATGCGGCGGTGGCCGCGTGGCGCGTATTCATCGCCCAGGTGCGCACCTCGCTGGGGCTGTAATGGTCCAGCTCGCCCTCTACAAAGGCCGCGGGAAGCTGGGCAACCGCATCACGCGCTGGTGGACGGGCTCGATCTATTCGCATTGCGAGCTGGTGGTATGCGGCGTGTGCCTCTCGGCGAGCCTGATGGATAGCGGCGTGCGCGCCAAGCAGATCGACCTGACCAACGGCAATTGGGATGTGATCGATCTGCTCTGGGCAGATGTCGCGCAGGTGCTGGCATTCTTCGAGCAGACTAAAGGCCGCGCATACGACTGGCTCGGCCTGTTTCGCGGCCAGCTCTTCAACCGAGGCGGGCGAAACGGTAGCAAGTATTTCTGCTCCGAATGGTGCGCCGAAGCGATAGGCATCCCAGCAGCAGAGATGTACAGCCCGGCGCGGTTGGGTGAGTTGTGTAGATTTTTATCAAAAGGGGAATAACAGTGGCCGACCCACACATCACCTCCGGCGTCGTCATCGGCCTCATGTGCGCAGGTTACAGCTCGCCATTCGCGGCGTTGTGCCGAGAAAAAACATTGGGTGGATGTTGATGTCCGTGCGCGAAATGAAGCGCAGGGCGAGCGATACGGAGGGGCCGTGCCCGGATGCCTCAGCAGCTGCTGACCACGCGGTGAAGAAGGCGTTCGCCCTCCTCGGCGTTGACATCGACAAGCCGGAGAGTGTGGAAGAGTTCCGCGAAGATCTGCGCTTCGGCAAGCGTCTTCGCAAAGCCGCAGACCACGGCGTGCTGGTTTTCATCGCAATCGTCACCACCGCCTTCGCTGCCGCACTTTGGGCGGGCGTCGTGGCGAAAATCAAAGGAGGTTGACCATGACTATGATGCTTTCAGAACACTTCTCACGGGACGAACTGTGCCAGTCCGACACCGCCACCCGGCTGGGTATCGACAACACTCCGCCGCCAGAGGTCATCAACAACCTGCGCCGGCTGGCCGAAGACGTGCTGGAACCGATGCGCACCAGCCTGCGCGAAGAGGCGGGTAGGCCGGTGTATATCGTCATCAACTCCGGCTATCGCTGCGAAGCATTGGAGCGCGTGCTGTGCAAAAAAGATTTCATCGCCTGGTGTGCGCGCCACGGCGTGATGGCGGACGAGGCGGGGTGGGCGGCCTACTACAAGCGCAAAGGCCACCCGCGCGGCGATGTGGCAGACATCACCGCCCGCGCATTCGGCACGCCGCTGCAGATCGTCCGCCACGTCTCGCATCAGCCGCACCTAATGCGCAGCATCGACCAGATCATCATGGAAGGCACCTGGGTACACGTCGGCACCGCCAACCACCCGCGCGGCCAAGTGATGACCGCAACATTTGATTCCGCTGGCGTGCCCAGCTACAGCAGCGGGGTGGCATGATGGACGACGCCCAACACACCACCAGCATCCTCTCCTTCGCGGCCGCCTTCATCTTCCTCACCCTCGGCGCCTACGTGCACTACCGCAAGGTGTGCAAGACCGGACGGCATCGCGGCTCGCTCAAAGACTACCTGCTGGCCGAAAGCCCCGACCGCAGCGGCGTCGTCCTGCTGCTGCTCCTGCTGGCCAGCTGGCAGGCGGTCAGCTCCGGCGCGGCAGACAACATCAACCCCGAGCTGGTCTGGGCGCTGCTCAAAGCAGGCCATCTCCACGACCCCACCATCAACACCCTCATCGCGCTGGTCGGCATCGGCTACACCTTCGACAGCACACTCAACAAAGGCGGGGGTGAATGATGGTCGTCCTCGATGCCCTGAACGCCGCCCAGCGCACGCTGTTCCACGTCGTGCTTCTCCTGGCGCTGATCCTCGCCAGTGTCGCGCTCGGCTCATGGCTGGCCCACAAAGACCCAGAACCGTCCGGCGAGTGGACAAAGCCAAAGCAAGACAGCCGCATCGCCGATACCGGAACCGAAACTATCAAGCCGCAAGACTGCGCCGTCGTCGTCGCCAAGCCCGGCGCAAAGAAGAAGCTCGACCTGCCGCCAGAGATCCAAGCCGACCCCAAGAAGCACGTCACAACTGCCGTCATCATTCCATCGAACGAGCGACCGCAATCCGTCGTCAGCATCTTCAATGAGTCCACCGGCACCACCGACATGCTAACTCAGCGTCTGGCCTACCCGTGGCTTGCGATCGAGCAGCGCGGCCAGCTCTGGCTCGGCTACGGCCTCACCCCCGGCGGCGATAGGGTAGGCCGCATCCTGATCCGTGAAGACCTGCTGCAGATCAAAGCCATGCACCTCGGCATGAATGCCTCGATCGACACCGACGGCGCGTGGTTCGCTGGGGTAGGGGTGGCTTATCGGTGGTAAGTCTTCAGCACGAACAGTTCCCAAAAGGCCGGATGCATCCGCCTGTCTCCAGCCTCCCATTGTTGCCATGTCCGGCAAGTCGTATGGACGATTTGTGCAGCCGCAGTCTGAGAAAGCCCTAGCGTCTCACGCACTTCACGGACCTCGGCCGGCGATGGGTTGTGTTCGGTCGTTGTCATTGCGCGAGCACCGCTCGGATGTCGTTCTCGAACTGAGTGCGGCCTGCTGCCCCGGAAGCTGGCGCGTCGTGCGCAAGCGAGTATCTTTGATGTGGCATCTTGATCTCTGAATAGGAACGGGGCTCAAGAGTAATCACCTCTTCAACAAATTCCATCTTCCCGTTTTCGTCCCGACCAACATCCCTCTTGCTGACGCCCTGCCATCCTGCAGGGCGCTCAGGAATGTAAACGACCGTCCCTTTTCCTGTCTGGGTGACTTTCAGCCCAGTCTTCACGCCGTCGATCTCGATCGAGTTATCCGTGTAGATTCTCATGCTCATGATGGCTCCTTATTTGGTCAAGGTTAAAACTGCATCGAATGTTTTCACGCGCGAGCCGCATGCATCGAAGATGGCTTCCTCGGCTGCATTGACCAGATCAGCACGCTTCGTGTAAACGCCCTCCGGCACTTGTGCGCGGATGTCGTACTCGAAGCCGAAAGAATCGGCAGGCTGTGCAACAACAAAAACTTTGGAAGATTTTTGGCCAAGCAGGCCGGTGATATAGATGCGGACTTCGCCGGTTGTCGGATGTGTCCAGGACTTGAAAGTTGCCATGATATTTGCTCCTTTTGGAACGCCTAGAACCGCTAGGACTCGGTGACTACGGTTCTTACTATACGCGCATTGCGCGTATAGTCAACAACTTTTTGTTGTGAGGTGATACAATCCGCACGGGCCTAGCCCACGGGAGTCAACTCCAAACTATGCCACCTTCGGGTGGCATAGTTTTATCGGCAGTTTCAGTCCGTCCACTGTGCCAATTTTTGCGCGGCGGCTACGTGACTTTGCTGTGTTTTGAGGCGTCTTTTCGGCACATTATAAATTTGCATCTATCTGTATTCACGCTGCTTTCTTCTTGCGCTGTAGGATTGTGATTCCAGTTGTCGTGGGTTCGAGCCCCATCAGCCACCCCAGTTTCCCGCCGTCTTGGCGATAGTCCTCGCTAACTTCCTCGGCGCTGTGCCTAGAATTGCACCCACGGGCCTGCGCGGCGCTGGTGATGTTCTCAGCGTAGTTGGCCACGTAGCCGGGCGCGAGGTGGGCGTATTTCATGACCATGTCCAGGCTGGCCCAGCCGCCCAGTTCCTTCAGTACCGTCAGCGGCGTCCCGCTCATTACGTGCCAGCTTGCCCAGGTGTGGCGCACAATCAATGTGGTCACAATCAGATTGGTTATCCCCGGTCAACCACAGCATGTGATTGTGCGGGGCAATAATCGCAGCGAAAATTTTTGTGCCGATGCCGATTACCAGTTTTATCCTGCGTAAGGCGCACAATGGCGTCAACACACGGAGGGGGTAAGAACCTCTGCGAGGTAAGCGCAGCGCATTGCGCCGTATAAAATTCGTTCCCGATTAACACATACGGCGCAATGCCCGTTGGTTATTGCGCCAGGCTGCCCGACATTCATTTTGGTTCAGACTTGTCCGGCTTAGGTTGTCTTCAAAAGTATATAGGCCTTCTGGAAGATTGTTTCGTTTCATCATATTGGGTAGTATCCGTTCCAATCTCGGCACGGCGGTTGGTTCACACGGGTGAAAAGTTTTGCCAGAGCCTCGATTGACATAATGCGACAACATGACACCATCATTGCCAAGCCAAGCCAAGCCAAGCTTACTGGTAGCGTGTTGGGCGTATTAGGCGTGTTAAGCGTATTTTGGTTTTTCCTGCGCGCACTGTCCACACGGCAGTGCGCGTTGTCATGTCTGCTGGCACTTTTCGCTGGCAGCGCTTCGTTGGCCGTCGCGGAGAATCTGTCCGGAGAGCCGCGCCACGGTTTGGAACGGCTCATTCAGCAAGCCATTCTGAACCATCCCGACATTGCCGCCGCGCGTGCCGAACGCCGCGCGAGCGAATTCGACATTGATGCGGCGCGCAACCGGTTTTACCCATCCCCTGCGGTGCAACTGCGCGAAGACCGCGACGGCACAGCCACGGTGGTCTCGCTCACCCAGCCGCTGTGGTCGGGCGGGCGGCTGACGGCGGGGCTGGACGCCGCCCACAGCCGTTCAGACTCTGCCGCCATCGCCATCAACGAAGCCCGCTACACGCTCGCCTTGCGGGTGGTTGACGCCTGGGCTGCCTACCGCCAGGCACTGGGTCGTGCCACCGCCTACGCGGAAAACCTTAATCTCCTGCAAATTTATAGCGAAAGTGTTGGCCGCCGCATCGTCGGGGGCGCTTCAGCCGAAGTGGACCGTGAACTGGTTGCCGCGCGCCTGGCGCAAGCGCAAAGCGACCTGGCTGCCGCCCGCTCGGCGCAGCGCGTTGCCGTCGCGCAACTGGCACGGCTGCTTGGCCAGCCGCTGCGCGCGGAAGACATGGAAACTGCCCCCGCCCAAGCCGCTGACGACGGGTCAGGGGAGCGCCTGCCGCCTATTGATGAATTTCTGCGACTGGCCGTCGACTATTCCCCCGCCTTGCGCCGTTTCGACGCCGACATCGAAGCGGCCCGCCACGACGTCGAACAGCAACAAGCCATCCTGTGGCCGACCGTCAACCTGCGTGCCGAACACCAGCGCAGCGATGCCGCCACCTCGGTAGTGGTCAAGGACAGCCGCATCATGCTCACTCTCGATTACGCGCCTGATGCCGGTCTCTCGACCGGCGCCAGCGCCAATGCCGCGCAAACTCGCATCATCACCCGGCAGGAAAAGCGTGAAGCGGCGCGGCGAGATCTGGCTGACACTATCCAGAACGACTACGAAACCTATCGCGCCAGCCGTGAACAAACGCGCAGTCTCAAACGCACCCTCGACGCCAACATCGCGGTGCTGGCTTCTTACGACCGTCTGCTCATCGCTGGCAAGCGCAGTTGGCTGGACGTGCTCAACATTGCGCGCGAGCTTACCGTGGCGCGCACCGCGCTGGCCGACAGCGAAACGCAGGCAGTGGCCGCGCGTACCCGCTTGCGGCTGCACACCGGCGACTTGCCAGGTATATCCATATATCAACCGTCATGAGCCAACCCGCCACCGCCACCTCGCTGTTCCGGGGCGTACTTCTCGCCCGCAGCCGCCTGTTTGTCCAGGCCGCCCTGGCCGCCTTGCTGGCCAACGTTCTTGCCCTGTCGGCCGCGTTCTACAGCATGCAGGTATATGACCGGGTCATCCCCACCCAAGGGGTATCCACCCTCACGGTGCTCACCATCGGCGTGCTGATTGCCGCCGCACTTGAACTGCTGGTCAAGCTATCCCGTTCCTACGTGCTGGAAAACGCGGTCAAGGGCATGGACCTCGAACTTTCCCACGCTATCTTCCGTCGCCTGCTGCGTCTGCGCATGGACCAGTTCCCCGCCACCGTCGGCACGCTCTCCGCCCAGTTGCGCAGCTACGAAACCATCCGCGCCTTCACCTCCTCGGCCACGCTTTACCTGCTGGTTGACACGCCTTTTGCGCTGCTCTTTCTCGCGGTTATCGCCCTGCTTGCCGGCGTATCGGTTGCCGCCATTCCGGCAATCTTCTTCATCGTCGCCGTCGCGGTCGGTCTATTCTTCAAGGGTCGCATTGCCCGCCATGCCGCAACCGGCTTTGTCGCTTCCAACAAGAAACTCGGCCTGCTGGTTGAAACTGTCGAGAGCGCCGAAAGCATCAAGGCATCAGGTGCCTCCGTGCGGCAGATGGCGCACTGGCAAGACCTCTGTTACCAGACCGTCGATGACGACATCATCATCCGCCGCCACAGCGAACAGGCCACCTACTGGGCCGGCTTCATCCAGCAGACCAGCTATGTCGGGGTTATCGCCATGGGCGCGTGGATCGCCGCCACCACCACCGACCTCACCATGGGCGGGTTAATCGCCGCCGCCATCCTCTCCGGGCGCGTGCTCGGCCCGGTTGCCGCGCTGCCCGGCCTCATCGTGCAATGGGCGCACGCCCGCATCGCCCTCGACAGTCTGGAAAAGGTCTTCGCCCTGCAATGCGACAACCACGGCGTCGCCACACCGCTCGCACCCCAGACCCTGCACGGCGAATACCGCCTGCAACAAGCCGCCTTCGTCTATCCCGGCACGGCGGCCAACCTCGCCCCCGCGCTGAACATCCCCCAGATGCACATCCCCGCCGGCCAAAAAGTCGCGCTGCTCGGCGGCATCGGCGCGGGCAAGAGCACGCTGCTCAAAGTGCTGGCCGGGCTCTACGCCCCCGGCCACGGACAAGTGCTGCTCGACGGACTCGACATCCAGCAGATCGACCGTCTCCGCCTGTCCCGCAGCATCGGCTACCTGCCGCAGGACATCAAACTCCTCTCCGGCGCACTGCGCGACAACCTGACGGCAGGCCTCGATGCGTCGCCCTCCGACGACGACCTGCTCGCCGCCTGTAAAGCCACCGGCCTCATCAACCTGGTTTCCAGCCACCCGCAAGGGCTGGATTTACCCATCTTCGAGGGCGGCAAGGGTGTCTCCGGCGGACAGCGGCAACTCATCGCCATCACCCGCCTGATCCTGTCCCGCCCCGGCATCTGGCTGCTCGACGAACCCACCTCCGCCATGGACGACCAAAGCGAACAAACCGCGCTCAACGCCCTGCGCCAGGCCATCGCGCCCGAACACACCGTCATCCTCGTCGCCCACAAACCCGTGCTGCTCGACATCATCGAGCGCATCGTCGTCCTCGCCCCCGGCGGCATCGTCATGGACGGCCCGCGCGACGCCGTCATCGGGCAGTTGCGCCGGAATGCCCCGCCCCCGGCTGCGCAT
>Ga0210030_1000568_pt1 | contig 27302 bp, 28 predicted proteins | sample CryGeymeta201523_FD_183986 | JGI IMG/M metagenome (GOLD analysis project Ga0210030, IMG submission 183986) | Groundwater microbial communities from Crystal Geyser aquifers in Utah, USA - Crystal Geyser metaG 2015-23 (SPAdes) (version 2) | ecosystem: Environmental > Aquatic > Deep subsurface >...
GCGCGCGGCCAGCGACAGCGGCTGGTTAATCCACCAGCCGCCCACGCCCGCCGCGGCCAAACAGCCCAGCAAAATCAACGTCAACAATCGCCGCACAACCCTGATACCTTCCTGAAATTGAGCGTCGCATCATAATCTGTGCCATGGACAAACTTCTCAATGGCGTAGCCCCGCTGACACATCTCGGGCTGATTCGGGCGCAGGGCGACGACGCCGCCAAATTCCTGCATAACCAATTTACCAACGACTTTGTTTTGCTCGGCCAAAGCGAAGCGCGGCTGGCCGGTTTTTGCACCGCCAAGGGGCGTCTGCAAGCCAGCTTCATCGGTTTCAAGCGCAGCCCGACCGACCTGTTGCTGGTCTGCAGCCAAGACATTCTGGCTGCCACGCTCAAGCGCTTGTCGATGTTTGTGCTGCGTGCCAAGGTGCGCTTAAGCGACGCCAGCAGTGATTTTGTGTTGTATGGTTTGAGCGGCGACGCGGTGGAAAATGCGACGAAAAACAAAGCTGCCAGCGCAGACAATGCCTGGGCCAAGGTCGATTTTGACGACATAACGTTCATTCGTCTCTACCCGGCCGACAAAGTGTCACGTGCGCTCTGGGTAGCGCCCGCAGGCAGCCCGGCACCGGCGGGAGCCACCATCCCGGCAGAGCGTTGGGCGTGGAGCGAGGTGCGCAGCGGCATCGCCACCGTTACCGCGCCAATCGTTGCGGCGTTTGTGCCGCAAATGCTCAATTACGAGTCGGTCGGCGGCGTCAATTTCAAAAAAGGCTGCTACCCCGGGCAAGAGGTGGTGGCGCGCAGCCAGTTTCGCGGCACGCTCAAACGCCGGGCTTACCTGGCGCACGCTGCGGTTGCGATGCACGTCGGCAGCGACGTGTTTGTTGCCGGTGACGACCAGCCCTGCGGCACCGTGGCGCAAGCTGCCGCCGCGCCCACGGGCGGTTATGACGCGATTGTCTCGATGCAGATCAGCGCGTTTGAAGCGGGCGGCGTGCGGCTGGGCGCAGTGGATGGGCCCCTGCTCACCTTGAGCGCCGCGCCTTACCCGTTGCTGGCGGATATTTGATATGGGGGCTTGGGGCGTTTCAGGCTGTGGACACAGGCGATTCAGCCGGGCGCCACAACCCGCCCTGCCTCAATGGTGATCACCCGCTGACAGCGCGCCGCGAGGGCCTTGTCGTGCGTCACCAGCACCAGCGTGGTGCCGCGTTCGCGGTTCAAATCAAGCATCAATGCCATGACTGTTTCGCCAGTGGCAAAGTCAAGACTGCCAGTGGGCTCATCGGCCAGCAGCACGGCTGGCTGCACCACAAAGGCTCGCGCCAGCGCCACGCGTTGCTGCTCGCCGCCTGAGAGCACCTTGGGGTAGTGAGCCAGCCGCTGCGACAGCCCCACGCGGGCCAGCATCTCTGTGGCCGCCTTACGGGCGTCGCGCCGGTTGGCCAATTCGAGAGGGAGCATCACGTTTTCCAGCGCCGTCAAATTGCCCAGCAACTGGAAACTCTGAAAGACAAAACCGATTTTCTGTGCCCGCAACGCCGCGCGGGCGTCCTCGCTCATGGCGAACAAATCCTGCCCGGCCAACGCGACCGTGCCTTGGCTGGGCACGTCCAACCCGGCGATGATCGACAGCAGCGTGCTTTTGCCCGAGCCCGAAGCACCGACAATCGCAACCGTTTCCTTTTGATTCAAGCGGAAATCAATATCACGCAAAATAGCCAGTGTGCCGGTCGAGTCGGTCACCGATTTGAAAACGTGTTCGACCGAAATAATGCAATCAGACATGGATGTTTTTTTGAACCCGAACAATATGAACCGGCGACACTGTAGCTTGTCAGTCGTCGCAGTGGTCTTGGCCGCCCTGAATACCCGTGCCGCATTGGCGCAAAGTGCGGTGACCAAAGCGCAGCAGTCGGCCACGATACTTGTGGTGGGTGATTCGCTGAGCGCCGAATACGGTCTCAAGCGCGGCAGCGGTTGGGTTGCGTTGCTGGAGCAAAAGCTGCGCCGTGAAAAAATCACCGCATCGGTGGTCAACGCCAGCATCAGCGGCGACACCACCTCGGGCGGTCGCGCGCGGCTGCCTGCGCTGCTGGCGCAACACCGTCCGACCCTGGTGGTGATCGAACTCGGCGGCAACGACGCGTTGCGCGGCTTGCCGCTGACGTTGACGCAAGACAACCTCAGCGCCATGATTCAAGCTACGCAAAAAACCGGTGCCCGCGCTCTGCTGCTGGGCATGCAGGTGCCGCCCAACTACGGACGCGGCTACGCCGACCGTTTTGCCCAGCTCTTTGTCGAGGTGGCCCGCGCCAACCAGGCCGCAGTGCTGCCGTTTTTCCTGAAAGGCATTGCCGACGCGCCCGACAGCCTGAAGTGGTTTCAGGCTGACCGCATCCACCCGCTGGCAGCCGCGCACCCGCTGATCCTGGCCAACGTCTGGCCCGCTTTGAAGAAAGAATTGCGATGAGTTTGACGCCGATGGCTGCCGCAGAAGTAATAGACCGCCTCGGCGAGTTTGACGCGGTGATTGACGCCCGCAGCGAAGCCGAGTTTGCCGAAGACCACCTGCCTGCCGCGGTCAACTGGCCCACGCTCAACAACGCCGAGCGCATCGACATCGGCACGCTGTACAAGCAGGTCAACCCGTTTGAGGCGCGCAAACGCGGTGCGGCCATGGCCGCGCGCAACATCGCCGCGCACATCGAGCGCGAGGTCATCGACAAACCCAGGGACTGGAAGCCGCTGTGCTACTGCTGGCGCGGCGGCCAGCGCAGCGGCGCGCTGTCGCTGATCCTGAGCCAGATCGGTTTTCGGGTGACACTCATCGACGGCGGCTACAAGGCGTTTCGCGCGGCCATCGTGCAGGACATTGCACGCCTGGTGGCCAAGCTGTCATTTCAGGTGGTCTGCGGCCCCACGGGTTCTGGCAAGACGCGCTTGTTGCAAGCGCTGGCGGTGCAAGGCGCGCAGGTGCTGGACCTGGAGTCGCTGGCCAATCACCGCAGTTCGGTGCTGGGGGCCATTCCAGGGCTGGCGCAACCCAGCCAAAAGCGCTTTGACACGCTGATCTGGGACGCGCTGCGCCGCTTTTCGCCCGAGCAACCGGTTTATGTCGAGAGCGAGAGCAAGAAAGTCGGCAATCTGTCGCTGCCCACCGAGTTGATCGACGCGATGCGTGCCAGCCCATGCCTGAACCTGGAGTTGCCCGACAGCGAGCGCGTGGCCTTGTTGCTGGAGGACTACGATTACCTGGTGCGCGACATCGACTACTTTTGTGACCGCCTGGCGGTGTTGACCGCACTCAGAGGCCATGTCGTCGTCGGAAAGTGGCAGGGGCTGGCGCGCGCGGGCGAATTTGCATCTGTGGTGCAAGACCTGCTGATCAGTCACTATGACCCTGCTTACCAGCAGTCCATGCAGCGCAATTTCGTTCAGTTTGATGCTGCAAACGTCATAGCGCCTTACGACCATTCCATGAGGGCCATGGCTGATTTAGCCGTAAAAATTGTCGGCCACCCGCAGGTTCGGGTGCAGTGACTGGGATCGTGTCGTCGCGTGCGTCGGGCCCAGTTACAGAGACTGGCCCGTTTTATCCCTCTGACGCCTCGTTAGGCTGGGCTGGGGCGCCCTCGCCCGCTTTGCGCTGGGCTTTTTCTTTCAGCTTTTCTTCTTTTTTCTTCTTCTTGGCCAGTTCTTTCTGACGTTTTTCGTAGCCGTAGTTTGGTGTTGCCAATGGAGTCTTTCAGTAATTGATGGCGACATTTTACCCAGGCACTCGGGCGAGCAAGCCCAGCGCCTGCGCCAGGTCGGCTTGCAAGTCTTCGAGTGCCTCCAGACCAAGCGAAAAACGCACCAAAATACCGCGTTGCAAATGCGCGGGCCAACTTTGGCGCATGGTTTGCAGTTCGTAGGGCATGACCAGACTGATCGGGCCACCCCAGCTGTAACCGATCTTGAAAAGATGCAAGCCGTCGCAAAACGCGTCCACCTGCGCCTGGGTAAAAGTCGGCTGAAAAATTACTGACAACAGTCCAGCGGCGTTGCCCAGCTGACCTTCTTCAATGGCACACAGCGCGCGCCAGTGGGCATGGCCGGGTGAATCGGGCAACGCCGGATGCAGCACCTGTGCGAACTCTGGGCGCGCCTGACACCACTGCGCCAACGCCCGCGCGGATTCGTCATGGGCGCGGTAGCGCAGCGACAGGCTGGGCAGGCTGCGCAGTACCATTTCAACGTCGTTGGCACCCACCCCTAGCCCCAGGCGCATGTGGCAGAGTTTGAGCATCATGTGCAGATTGGCATCGTGGGTGATCACGCTGCCCATGAGCACGTCGCCGCCGCCGCTGGGGTACTTGGTCAGGGCGTGGATCGAGATATCGACCGCCAGCGCCGGGTCGCTGCCGGGCTGCAGGTCAAACGGCTTGAACGCCAGCCCCGCGCCCCACGTATTGTCCAGCGCGCAGCGCACACCCGCTGCCTTGCAAATGCGCACCTGCGCGCACAGGTCGGGAAACTCCAGCGTGACCGAGCCAGCGACTTCGAGCCAGACCAATCTGGTTCGGGGGCCAATCCTGGCGGTCAGGTCTTGTGGCTGCAGCGGGTCAAAAAACTGGTGCGTAATGCCCCAGTGCGCCAGTTCGCCGACCGCCAGCGCCTTGCTGGGGCCGTAGGCGTTGTCGGGGATAAGCACCTCGTCGCCGGTCTTCAATAGGGCCAGGCTGACGGTCGCAATCGCCGCCAGACCACTCGGCACCAGCAAACACTGGGCGCCGCCTTCGAGCGCGCACAAACGCTCTTCCAGGGTGTAGGTGGTGGGCGTGCCGTGCAGGCCGTAGGTGTAGGCGGTCTTGTCTTTCCACTCAAAGTGGCGCATCGCGACCACGTCGGGAAAGAACACGGTGGATGCCTTGAAAACGCCGGGCTGCGGCGCAGCAAAACCCGCTGGCGGCGTGTACGGGTGGTGAATCAGGCCGGTGGTGTCGCCTTGGCTCATGGCACTCACACGCTCCACTTTTCGATCAGCTGCTCAGGGCGCATGCTGTCGTAATTTTCAAACGGCTGGTGAATCCAAGGGTTGGTGGGCAGGAACTCAACGCAATAGTCCGGCGTGAAGGTCGAAACCGCTTTGGTCCATAACACGGCGCTGCGCAGCTCGGTGATCGGTTTGTAATTGGTTTTCAGCAGATCAATCACTGCGTTCAGCGTCAGACCGGAATCAGCCAGATCGTCGACCAGCAACACTCGTCCGGCGATACGTCCTTTGGGCGTGGTGATGTAGTGGGCAATGTCGAGTTGCCCTTGTACGGTGCCAGCTTCCGAGCGATAGGAACTGGTGGACATGATCGCCAGTGGCTTGTCAAACACCCGCGACAAGATGTCACCGGGGCGCATGCCACCACGGGCCAGACACAAGATGGTGTCAAACTGCCAGCCCGACTGGTAGACCTTGATGGCGAGCTTTTCGATCAGGTTGTTGTACTCATCGTAACTCACGTACAGGTGGTGGCCGTCTTCCGTTAACATAAATTTGCTCCAAATTAAGTAGCTATTTGCGCTTGATTTACAAGCGCTTCAACTCGTTTTGATTACAAACCCTGAATAACTGACCTATTCCGCCAGAAACGGGTGGCGGATCAAAATGGTGTGCGCCCTGTCTGGGCTGGTCGACACGATGTGGATCGGCACGCCGGTGACCTGCTCGATGCGCTGCAGGTACAGGCGTGCATTGGTGGGCAACCGGTCGTACTGCGTCACGCCAACCGTGCTGTCGCTCCAGCCGGGAATGGTTTCATAAATGGGTTTGCAGCGCGAGATGTCGTCAGCGCCCATGGGCAAAATATCGGTCACTTGGCCGTCCAATTCGTAGCCGGTGCACAGCTTGAGTTCTTTCAAGCCGTCAAGCACGTCAAGCTTGGTGATGCACAGACCACTGAGCCCGTTGACCTGCGCCGAGCGCTTGAGTAACGCGGCGTCAAACCAGCCGCAGCGGCGGCTGCGACCGGTCGTAACACCTTTTTCAGCACCAATGGTACTCATGTGATAGCCCGGTGTGCCCTCTTTTTCCCATTCCAGCTCGGTCGGGAACGGCCCGCCTCCGACGCGCGTGCAGTAGGCTTTGGCGATACCCAGAATGTAGTGCAGCATACCTGGCCCCACGCCGGAACCCGCCGCTGCGTTACCGGCGACGCAATTGCTGGAGGTAACAAACGGGTAGGTGCCGTGATCGACGTCCAGCAGCGTGCCCTGCGCCCCTTCAAACAGCAGGTTTTCACCGTCCAAATGTGCGTCATTGAGTTCGCGCGACACGTCGGCCATCATCGGTTTGAGCATCTCGGCGTGGCGCATCGCCTCGTCAAACACCGGCTGGAACAGCACCGCACCGTCTTTCATGTAGGGGGCCAGCGTCGGGCCAAAGTCGAAGTTCTTTGATTTCAGGTAGGTCGTGAGCACATGGTTGTGCAAGTCCAGCAACACGCGCAGTTTGGCGGCAAAGCGCTCGGAGAATTTCATGTCTTGCACGCGCAAGGCACGGCGGGCTATCTTGTCCTCGTAGGCCGGGCCAATGCCGCGGCCGGTGGTGCCGATTTTTTCGCTACCACCCTCTTCCCGCGCGGCTTCACGGGCGACATCCAGCGCCGCATGGAAGGGCAAAATCAGTGGGCAAGCTTCGCTCACGCGCAGGCGCGAACGCAGCTCGACGCCCATTTTTTCGAGATTGGCCATTTCGTCAAACAACTTGGCAGTGGACAGCACCACGCCGTTGCCGATGTAGCACTTGACGCCTGGGCGCATGATGCCGCTGGGGATCAGGTGCAGTGCAGTTTTGACGCCGTTGATGACCAGCGTGTGGCCGGCGTTGTGGCCGCCCTGGAAGCGCACCACGCCCTGGGCACTTTCGGTGAGCCAATCGACCAGCTTGCCCTTGCCCTCATCGCCCCACTGCGCGCCCACCACCACCACATTGCGTCCTTTGATTGCTGTCATGTCGTTCTCTTTTGAAATTGCATCAGATTGTTTGCACCCGCCATTGCCCGTTGACTTGAACCAGTTCACGGTCGCAATGGAATTCGTCGACTTCGCTCTCGTGACCGGGCAGCACACAGACCACCACCGCACCAGCAGCGCGCAACGCCGCGATCTCACTGGCCAGGGCAGGTTCGTCACGCCACGGCGCGCGTATTGCCGCTTGCAACGGCCGGGGCGCCACAGCCGCTACCAAGGTCTTGAGGTCCAGACTGAAGCCCGCCGCTGGACGGCGGCGACCAAAGACTGCACCGACGCGGTCGTAGCGGCCGCCACGCACCAGCGCGGCGCTGGCGCTAGGTGCATAAATCGAAAAACGCGCGCCGGTGTAATAGGCATAGCCCTGCATGTCGGCCAGATCAACAGTGACGTTCACCGCCGTCAAATGGTCGGCCAATTGCTTCAGGTTTTGAAGCGCCTCACGCACGCCAGCCAGGGGCGGCAAGCATTTTTGAGCCTCAAACAGAACCGACGCGTCACCGTACAGCTGTACCAGTGTCAACAAGCCCTGGCGCTGTTGTTGCGGCAGGTCGCGGGTCAGGTTGGCCAATTCCGGGCTGTCTTTGGCCGCAAGCGCGGCGTAAATGCACGCCAATTGGGCCGATGCCAGGGTGGTATCGGCGAGGATGGCCTTGACGAGCCGGGCGTCTGCCAGGTCCACACTGGGTTGACCAACTTTGGCCGCGTGCAGACAATCGAGCGCCAGATTCAGCACCTCGATGTCGGCCTCTAGGCCCGCGTGACCATAAATTTCAGCGCCCAACTGCAAGGGCTCGCGGGTGGCATGTGGCGCATCTGGACGGGTGTGCAGCACCGGGCCGCAGTAACAAAGGCGCGCCACCCCGGCGCGGTTGAGCAGGTGGGCGTCGATGCGTGCCACCTGCGGCGTGCTGTCGGCGCGCAGGCCCATCATGCGGCCTGAAAGTTGATCAACCAGTTTGAAGGTTTGCAGGTCCAGCGCGCTGCCCGTACCCGACAAAAGTGACTCCAGATGCTCAAGCAGCGGAGGTATGACAAGCTCGTAGCCGTAGCAACGTGCGGTGTCGAGCAGGTCTCGGCGTAATTCTTCGATGTGACGTGCCTCGGAGGGCAGGACATCGGCAATGTGATCCGGCAGGACCCAAGCAGACATGTGAGTTGGTGCGCTGTTAAAAGCCAGATTTTACCGGGCGAAAACAGCGGTTTCGATCAACCCAGCCACCAAATCAGCAACAAGCCAAGCAACAGGCTGCACAGGCCGAAAAAACGCAACTGGCCATCGCTCAAGCGCAGGATCTGTTCAAATGTTTTGCGCCAGGTGGCTGGCGAGACAAACGGCATGAAGCCCTCGACCAGCAACACCAGCGCCATCGCCAACCAGAAGGTGTTGCTGTCCAGACCCGACTCCATGCTTATTTTTTGCCGGACGCCACAGGCGTGTTGCCACGCAACGTCTTGAAGAAGTCTGAACTGGCGGGGTCGACCACCATCACGTCACTCTTCTTCGAGAAGGTCGCCTTGTAAGCGTCAAGGCTGCGGTAGAACTGGGCAAACTGCGGATCGCGACCAAACGCTTCAGAGTAAGTGCGGGCCGCCTCAGCGTCGCCCTCGCCCTTGATCTTTTGTGCGTCGCGGTAGGCGTTGGCGATTGTCACCTCACGCTGGCGGTCGGCATCAGCACGGATTTTTTCACCTTCGGCGGCACCGGTGGAACGCAGCTCATTGGCCACGCGCTTACGCTCAGCTTCCATACGCCGGTAGACCGACTCGGTGATGGCATCCACGTAATCCACCCGGGTAATGCGCACGTCGATCACGTCCACGCCCCAGGGCTTGGCACCGCGCACCTGGCTGAGCACCTCCGACTTGACGTCGTCCATCAGCGCTTCACGTTTGAGCGACAGCAGTTCCTTGACGGTGCGTTTGTTGATTTCTTCCTGGAACGCGTTGCGCACCACACGGTTGAGCTGACTGGCACCGGCGGCCTCGTTGGTGCCGACGTTGCGGATGTATTCGGTGGGTTCGGAAATGCGCCAGCGCACGTACCAGTCAATCACCACACGTTGCTTTTCGGCGGTGAGCACCGGCTCGTTGTCTGTGCTGTCGAGCGTCAGCAGGCGTTTGTCAATGTAAGAGACATTCTGGAACGGTGGCGGCATTTTGAAGTTCAAACCCGGCTCGGTGATGACCTCCTTAATCTGTCCGAGCGCAAACACAACACCAAACTGGCGCTGGTCAACCACAAACAGGGTCGAACTGGCCAAGGCCAGCAGCACCAGCAGACTTGAAAAAATAAAACCTAAGCGATTCATCAAGGGCTCCTAGCGTGTTTCGCGGGTACGGGCGCGCGCAGCGTCACGGGTACGGGCATCGGCTGTGGGATCAACCATCGGCGGCGGCGGCGTTATCGCGGTGCCTGACGTTGCCGCCACGTCCTGGGCGATCTGCCCGGTCATCTGGATCAGTTTGTCCAGCGGCAGGTAGAGCAGGTTTGACCCCTGTTTGGAATCAATCATGACCTTGGTCACGTTGCTGTAAATCTGTTGCATGGCGTCGATGTACATACGGTCGCGCGTGACCTGCGGCGCACGCTGGTACTCGGCCAGCACAGACTTGAAACGCTGCGAATCGCCTTGCGCCTGCGCCACGATGCGCGCCTTGTAAGCGTCGGACTCTTCCTTCAGCCGTGAAGCGGCACCCACGGCCCGTGGCACGACGTCGTTGGCATAGGCCTGCGCTTCGTTTTTGGCACGTTCGCGCTCCTGACCGGCTTTGAGCACGTCGTCAAAAGCGGCTTGCACCTGCTCGGGCGGGCGTACGCCACCCTGCTGCAGGTTGATACCAACGATCTCGATACCCACTTTGTAGCGATCGAGAATTTTTTGCATCAAGGCACGCACGCGCGGCGCGATCTGGTCGCGTTCATCAGACAAGGCGCTGTCCATGCGCATCTTGCCAACGACCTCACGCACCGAAGTTTCTGCCGCTTGCACCACCGCGTCGGTCGGGTTGCGACTCTCAAAGAGGAAAGCACGTGCGTCGTTCAAGCGGTATTGCACGGCAAATTTGATCTCGACGATGTTTTCGTCTTCGGTCAGCATGGCCGACTCACGCAGACCCGTGGCTTTGATGATGACGTCACGGCCCACATCGACCGAACGAATCTGCGTCACAAACACTAGTTCGTGGCGCTGGATCGGGTACGGCAGACGCCAGTTGAAACCTGCGCCCACGGTAGAGTGGTATCTGCCAAATTGGGTGATCACGGCTTGCTGACCTTCTTGGACGATGAAAAAACCGGTGCCCAGCCAGATCAACAGAACCACACCGAGAATCAACCCGGCGCCGATACCGGCGTTTTTCATGTCCGGCTGAAAGCCGCCCAGCGGATTGCCGCCGCCACCGCCGCCTGAATTGTTGCCGGCTGGACGCCGCGGCCCACCCGGACGGGCGTTGCCAAACAGACCACCAAGCTTGCGGTTGAAATCGCGCCACAGTTCATCCAGATCAGGCGGGCCCTGGTTGGTACCTCCTTTGGGTCGGCGGTCTTCACTGCTGCGTGGCGGCGTTTCGGATTCACCGGCCGGCGGTGGTTCGGTGCTACCCGCGGTACTGTCGGCAGGCTTGTCGTCGCTGCGACCCCAGCGCGGGTCGTTGAGATTGAACATTCCCCTGAGGCGTTGCGGGAAAAGTGCCATGCTAAAAGTCGGTCGTTGAAATTTCATCACATCAGCTATTTTCTAGTAGGGGGAGATTGTGCCGAATCAGGCGCCAGCCTCAGGGTTTGGAGGGAAATAGTCCTCGGGCGCTGTCAGCGCCGCAAGCGCTTTGGAGGCCAGCACTTGACGCAAACTGTCCAGCCCCAGCCCCTGTTGGGCGCTGATGAAAACACGCGGAATCAGAACGGCATCAATCTCAAAACTGTCTTGTTCCACTGCGGGCAGGCAGTCAGGCGCGACGCGGTCGAGTTTGTTGAATACCAGCACCTGGGGAATATCGCCCGCACCAATTTCGCCCAGTACGCGTTGCACTTCAGCTATTTGCTCCAGATAGTGCGTGCTTGAATAGTCCACAACATGGAGCAACAAGTCGGCATCCGCCACCTCTTGCAAGGTGGCTTGAAACGCATCGATCAGACCGTGTGGCAAATCGCGGATAAACCCCACCGTGTCGGACAACGACACCAGGCGGCTAATGTCGCCCAGGTAGAGTTGCCGCGTGGTGGTATCGAGCGTGGCGAAGAGTTGGTCTGCAGCGTAGGCGCGCGCCTTGACCAGACTGTTGAACAGGGTCGATTTGCCAGCATTGGTATAACCGACCAGCGAGATGGCAAAAGCTTCGCGACGCGCGCGCTGGCGGCGCTGGGTACTGCGCTGGCGTTTGACCTTGACCAGACGTTCCTTGATGCGCTTGATGTTGTCGCCGATCATGCGGCGGTCGAGCTCAATCTGGGTTTCACCCGGACCGCCGCGCATGCCGATGCCACCACTTTGCCGCTCCAGGTGCGACCAGCGGCGCACCAAGCGGGTGCTGAGGTACTGCAGGCGCGCCAGTTCCACCTGCAACTTGCCTTCGTGGCTGCGCGCACGTTGACCAAAAATTTCAAGAATCAACAAGGTGCGATCGTTGACCGGAAGCGCCAGGTGACGCTCCAGATTACGTTGCTGACCCGGACTGAGGCTCTGGTCAAAAAGGATCTCCTGCGCGCCCATCTGCGTTGCCAGCAGTTTGATTTCATCGGCCTTGCCGCTGCCAACAAACAACGCGGCATCGGGAACACGGCGTTTGCAGGTCACCCGGGCGACCGGATTCAAACCTGCAGTTTGCGCCAGCAAACCGAGTTCTTCGAGCTCAGCGTCAAAATTGGGGAGTCCGAAATCGACACCCACCAGCAAAGTGGGTGCTTTGTCAAAATCAGGCGCTGGCAGGCTGTTCACCCTCAGTCACTGAAAAATTGACGGCACGTCCCGGCACGATGGTCGAAATGGCATGCTTGTAAACCATTTGTGTCACCGTATTGCGCAGCAGCACGACGTACTGGTCAAACGACTCGATCTGGCCTTGAAGTTTGATACCGTTGACTAAATAGATCGAGACGGGAACGTGTTCCCGGCGCAAGGTATTGAGAAACGGATCTTGGAGGAGTTGGCCTTTGTTGTTCACGATATTCTCCGTGTTCGGATAATTGAAGAAGGGGAGCACGATAACACAGTCATTCGTCCGTTTCGTCCCAACGGCGCCAATTGAGCGCTATTTTTGCTGAAAATCCCTGACCAGCGGCGCACTGCGAGGTGCTAATCGGCGAAAGGATTGGAGGATGTTTTCATCTCGATTCGCAAAGGCGTGCCTACCAGGTCAAATTCCTTGCGAAAACGCCCTTCCAGATAGCGTTTGTACGCATCGGTCACATGGTCGAGTGAATTACCGTGAATAACGATGATCGGCGGATTCATGCCACCTTGGTGCGCATAACGCATTTTGGGCCGGTACATGCCCGCACGTTTGGGGCTTTGAAACTGCACCGACTCCAGCAACAAACGCGTCAAAACCGGTGTTGACATCTTGCAGTTGGCAGCACGGTAAGCCTGCGCAATCGAAGCCCATAGCGGGCCCAGGCCCTGGCGTTTCTGCGCCGAAATCAAATGCAAGTTGGCAAATTTCAAAAAGGCCAGACGGGTTTCGATTGATCGCTTGACCAACTCACGCTGGTAGTCGTCCACCGCGTCCCACTTGTTAATGGCCAGCACCACCGCACGACCGTTTTCAAGAATGTAGCCGGCGATGTGCGCGTCCTGATCCGTGACGCCCTGGGTTGCGTCGATCAGCAGCAGCACTACGGTGGCCGATTCGATGGCCTGCAAGGTCTTGACCACCGAAAATTTTTCGATGGCTTCAAACACCTTGCCGCGCCGACGCAAACCAGCGGTATCAATCAATTCAAACTTTTGCCCGTTGCGCTCGAACGGGACCGAAATCGCGTCGCGCGTAGTGCCTGGCAGGTCAAACGCAACCAGGCGTTCCTCGCCCAGCCAGACATTGATCAGCGTGGACTTGCCGACATTGGGGCGACCAGCCACGGCGAGTTTGATGACGCCTGGCTCCTCTGGCTCGTCGTCTTCCGCCACCGTCAGATCGAGGGGCTTGAGCGCCAGGTCCAGCAACGAGCGCATGCCCTGCCCGTGGGCAGCAGAAACAGGATGCACCTCACCCAAGCCCAACTCATAAAACTCCGCCAAATAGGTTCCGTCGACCATGCCTTCGGCCTTGTTGGCCGCCAGCACACAGGGTTTGCCCAGGCGCCTGAGATAGTTGGCGATGTCGTGATCCTGTGCACTGACACCTTGGCGCGCGTCGACAACGAAGATCACCACGTCAGCCTCGGCCACCGCCTGGCGGGTCTGCTTGGCCATCTCTTTGTAAATGCCGCTGGACGCGTCGGGTTCGAAACCGCCAGTATCGATCACGATGTACTCATAACCGCCCTGCTTGCCGTTTCCGTAGTGGCGGTCGCGGGTCAGTCCCGCGTAATCGGCGACGATGGCGTCGCGCGACTTGGTCAGGCGATTGAACAGCGTGGATTTGCCCACATTCGGACGCCCAACCAGGGCAATCACTGGTTTTGACATGGTGTTGTTCTGGCGCTCTGGATGGCCTTATTCAGGCTGAAAGCCAAACATACCGCCCCTGCGCGTCACCGCCACCAAGGTATTGCCGACAACAACCGGTGTGGCAGCCAACGCAGACCCGTCGGTAGCAAGCCGCTTTAGCACAGTACCGTCGGCACGCGAGAGAAAATGCAGTTGCCCGGTTTCATCACCGACGACGACCGAGCGCCCCAGCACCAACGGGGCGCTGAGCTGACGGTAGCGCAAAGCGTCCGAAGTCCAAGCCAGTTGGCCGTCAGACATTTTCCAGGCCATGACCTTGCCGTCGCCCTCGACACCAAAAACCTTGTCGCCGTCGCTTTGCAAACCGGTTGCGCCGATCGCCGACTGGCGCCAGAGCGCACGCCCCTGCGCAGCGTCAACGCAACCCACCGCAGCCTGGAACGCCCTGGCACATACTACGCTGCCGCTGCGGCCCAAACTACTGACCAGATCAACCATCCGCTCAACATCATTGGTACCCCGTGGACTGGCGATGGTGGCACTCCAAAGCGTCTGGCCGCTGTTGGCGTCCAATCCGACCAGGCGGCCAGCCAAACCAACCACCAACGTGTTGTTGACAGCAGACAAGACACCGGCCTGGCGCAACACGAGTGCGTCACCCGGGTGCTGATCAGACCACAGCTTGCGCCCGGTACGACCGTCAAAAGCAGTGACACTGCGGTCACCCGCCAACACAAATACCCGCGCACCGGCGACCAATGGCGGCGTCAACACCTGCGCCGGCATCCGCATGCGCCAAATTTCACGCCCAACTTCGAAGGTCACCAAATCGTTGCCACGCGTCACCACGGAGGTCAAGCGGCCACCGCTGCCGACGCCGGCACTGATCGGCGCGCCGACAGCCGTCTGCCACAGGGCCGCGCCACTGGCCGCGTCGCGCGCGCTGAGATTGCCGGCGTCATCACCGACAAAAACAGTTTTTCCGTTGACCGCCAGAGTCATCGGGAAATTAACCGCCCCCACCTGAGCCGACCAAACCTGACGAACGCCCAGCAAAGCCGGATCTGGCCCGGAGGATTCTGGCTGCTGCGCATTGGGTTGGCTGGAACAAGCGGTCAACAGTCCGAGCAGCAGAGCGCCAACAACAGTCTTGGTCGAATGTGCAAAGTCTGACAAGGTAGTCATGCGCTATTTTCCCGTGGCTTCAACGCCCAAGGCGTTGAGTTTGACTTCGACCAGCGAGCGGTAGTCGATGGCCGGAGAGAACGATTTGAAAGCCTTTCGGTATTCGGCAATCGCTTGCGTCTTGTTGCCTTGCAGCGCGTACACGTCCCCTTTGCGATCGGCAACCAAAGCGTCAAAACTGGCCGGAAAAGTTCCACTCAAGGTGGCTAACGCTGCGTCAAGGGTTTTGGCCTCGATCTGCAAACCCGCCAGTCTCAGTTTGGCGACAGCCTGGTAGCCGGGATCAGACGACGTTTCGGCAACCCAGGTCAAGGTGGTCTTCGCGGCGTCAAGCTTGCCGGTGCCCGCGTTGTGTTTGGCAATCAACAAACCAGATTGTTGGGCGTAGGCGGTACCGCCAAAACGGTCTTTCATCTCGGCGAAAACCCGGTCGATTTTGGCGGCGTCACCGGCTTGCAATGCGCGCTCAACCTCGTCGAACAGCGCCGCGGCCTGGGTGGCCTGACTGCGTTGCCAGTATTGGTAAAAATTCCAGCTGGCAAAAGCGCCCAAAACGACAATCAACGCCCAAGTGATGGCGTTGCCGTACTGGTTCCAGAAATGCTTGAGCTGGTCTAGCTGTTCTTGTTCTTCAAGGTCTAATGCGGTGGCCATAAGGATTTTTTACTAAAAGGACGATTGTAGGGTTGACGCCCAGGCTGACAGGGCGGCCAGGGACTGTGTCGACTGCTGTGCTGCGGCGTCGCGCAGCGGCTTGACGGTGACCTGCCGGGCCGCCACTTCATCAGGGCCAAAAATCAGGGCAAAACGAGCGCCACTGGTGTCGGCGCGTTTGAACTGGTTTTTCATGCTGGCCATTGCACCATTGGCACTGGTATGCATTTGAACTGAAATGCCGCTGGCACGCAGTGACTGCAATGTCTTCAACACCAGCGGCATCGCTGCACTGTCGGTGACAATGGCGTAGGCGTCCAGCGCTGGCGTCACCGCAGCCGTCTGATTGGCGCGAACGAGTTCCAGCACCCGATCCACGCCAAGCGCCCAACCGACGGCTGGCGCGCGCTTGCCACCCAACTGCTCAAACAAATAATCGTAGCGCCCCCCCGCGCAGACCGTGCCTTGGGCACCCAGGCGATCGGTAACAAATTCAAACACGCTCAGGTTGTAGTAATCCATGCCGCGCACCAGCCTCGGATTGACGGTGAATGGCACGCCGTTGGCTTGCAGGATCGCCTGCAGCGCCGCAAAGTGCGCCAGCGATTCAGGCCCCAGAAAATCGAGCAGCTTCGGAGCGGCATTGACGATGGCCTGCATATGCGGATTTTTGGTGTCAAGGATCCGCAGCGGATTGCTGTGCAGGCGTCGGCGCGCATCCTCGTCAAGCGCATCGGCGTGCTGTTCGAAGTGGGCGATCAACGCCTGCCGGTGTGCCAGACGCTCGGCGGGCTGTCCCAAGCTGTTGAGTTCCAGACGCACATCGGTCAGGCCAATTTCGACCCACAGCGCCCACGCCATCAGAATCAACTCGGCGTCTACTTCAGCGCCGTCAAAACCGATTGCCTCGGCGCCAATCTGGTCAAACTGACGGTAACGACCTTTCTGCGGACGCTCGTGCCGGAACATCGGCCCCATGTAGTACAGGCGCTTGCCGCCGTCGTACAACAAGTTGTGTTCCAGCGCGGCACGCACTACGCCAGCGGTGGCCTCGGGGCGCAGTGTCAGCGGATCACCATTGAGGCGGTCCTCAAAACAGTACATTTCCTTTTCGACAATATCGGTGACCTCACCCAGCCCCCGGATAAACAACGGCGTGCGCTCGACGATTGGCGTGCGGATATTGCGGTAAGCGTAGCGAGCCATCAGTTTGCGCACCGTCGCCTCAAACCACTCGACGGTCGCCGAGTCGGGCGGCAAGACGTCGTTCATGCCTTTGACGGCGGTGAGCTTCACCGCGGGTGCTGAAAGGGGTTTTTCTGTCATGTTTCTCAATTGGTTTGACTCAGGGCTGCGCTGGGCACGCCGTAGCGTCTCTTGACGTAGTCTTCGACGATCGTCTGAAATTCTTCGGCAATGGACTCGCCACGCAGCGTCATGCGCTTTTCGCCGTCAATGAAAACGGGGGCGGCCGGGGCTTCGCCCGTGCCCGGCAGACTGATGCCAATATCAGCCTGCTTGCTCTCACCCGGGCCGTTGACGATGCAGCCCATCACCGCCACTTTCATGGCCTCAACCCCCGGATAACGCGTGCGCCACAGCGGCATCTGCTCACGCAGATAGGCTTCAATTTTCTGCGTCAATTCCTGGAACGTCGTGCTGGTGGTGCGGCCACAACCCGGACAAGCAGTGACGCTGGGGACAAACGCGCGCAACTGCAATGCCTGTAAAATTTCGGTTGCAATCACGACCTCCTGCGTGCGTGATTCGCCTGGCTGCGGGGTCAGTGACACGCGGATCGTGTCGCCAATGCCCTCCTGCAGCAACACCGACAAACCCGCGGCCGAGGCGACTGCACCCTTGGTGCCCATACCCGCCTCGGTCAGCCCCAGATGCAAGGCAAAGTCACAACGCTTGGACAACTTGCGGTACACCGCGATCAGATCTTGCACTCCACTGACCTTGCACGACAGCATGATCTGATCGGGATGAAGACCCAGGTCAACGGCCTGATGGGCTGAGTCAAGTGCCGAACTGATCAGCGCCTCGTGCATGACGGCTTTGACATCCCAGGGCGCGGCACGGCGACTGTTCTGGTCCATCAGGGTTGCCAACAACTCCTGGTCAAGACTCCCCCAGTTGACGCCAATTCGCACTGGTTTGTCCCAACGTATCGCCGCTTCGATCATGAGGGCAAACTGCTTGTCGTGTTTGTCACCCTTGCCAACATTGCCGGGGTTGATGCGGTACTTGGACAAGGCTTGGGCGCACTCGGGGAAGTCGGTCAACAAACGATGCCCGTTGTAATGAAAGTCGCCAATCAACGGGACATCAATCCCCATGCGGTCCAACTGGGCGCGAATCGCGGGTACCGCTTGCGCGGCCTGCGGCGTGTTGACGGTCAAACGCACCATTTCAGAACCTGCTTGAGCCAGTTCCTTGACCTGGATCGCTGTGCCAATCGCGTCCACGGTATCGGTGTTGGTCATCGACTGCACGCGTACCGGCGCATCACCGCCGACAGTGACAACCCGACTGCCCCATACAACGCGCGCTTGTCGCGTTTTGCACTTTGGCTGCACCAACGATTGATCTGGATTGCTCATCATTTCACCTGAAATCGGGCCACGTTATCGCGTGCCAACGGGGCCAAGTCGAGGACTTGTCCCTTGACATGCACGGTGAGCTGGTCGGCACGCCCAACCGTTACCGACAACGGCAATTTACCCGTGATCCGCAACAGCTCGCCATCGGCCGTCAGTTTGCGTAACAGTGGCGCGGCGTTTGCGTCCAGCACCTCAACCCATGACACCCCATGGGCTTTGATTTCCAGCGCGTCCGGCAGAGCAGGCACGCTCGCATCTAGGGACGCGGCGGAAACGGTCAGGGCGGGCTGCAACTGGATTGCCAGATCGGCGACAGCAGGCGCCTCCTGAGTCACTGTTACCTGCGGGATGGGGGCCGACGGCGGCGCCGAAGCCGAGCTGACAACTTCCGTCTTGTCCGGCCAGAACAGCACCAGGGCGATGCCCAACAACAGGGCAACAACCCCCAGTCCCAAAGGGCTGGTCAATTGCACTCGCGCGGACGAATACGCACCTGCATCAGCGCTTTTAAATTCAGTTTTCAAACCGGCGCTGGCCGACTGAATACTGTGAATCTGCGCCTCCGGCAAGGCCGCAAGTACTTGCGCGGGGCTGATTTTCAATGTGCGACAGACACTCATGGCCAAAGACCGTACAAAAACCATGTCAGGCAGTACGTCATAACGACCTGCCTCAAGCGCTTCAAGCTTTTTCACCGGCACTTTCAACGCAACGGCCAATGCACCAATGTGCAAACCATGTGCTTCCCGGGCGGCACGCAAGAGCGCGCCAGCCTGCGCTGCCGCAACCGCTTGTTCCGGTTCTGCAACGGACATCGCGTCATCAGTCTCACTCATCAAACGTTCCACGCTGATAGGCCGCGGCCTGGGTCGATTGGGCAAAACGTTTGAGCAACTGGTTCCCCAGCTGCGCCATCGCCGCTTGGTCACCCAAACGACGCTCAACCTTGATGCCCAACCACAGCGACTCAGCGTTGGCCAACTCGGTGTTGTTGATGCGTCGGATGTAAAAACGCGCCCTGATGTCCTCTTTTTTCAGAAACAACAATTTGGCCAGGTTGTAGCCGGTGATCGGGTTGCCAGCGTCGTATTCGTAAGACTTCATCAGACTGGTTTCTGCGGACGCTGGATTGCCCGCCTTGATTTCGCACAAGCCCTGCGCCATGTAGGTCTTGGCGCGCTCGCCGTACAACGGATTGGCCAGCGCTTGCTGAAAATAAGCCAGCGATTGCGGGTACTGCGCGTCTTGGCATTTCAGCCACCCTAGGTTGTGCAGCACATTGCTGTCACGCGGTTTGAGCGACAACGCGCGTTTGAAACTCTCTTCAGCGACAGCAAAATCATTGAGGCGCATGTAAATCAGTCCACGCAAACTAAAAGCGTCTGAATACGTCGGGTCAATGACGATCGCCTGCTTGATCTCATCCAGGGCGATCGTTGTTTTGCCTTGCTCAAAATAGCCCAATGCCAATTCCAAACGGATCCGGGCCCGTTTGCGCTGCGCCGACTCGTCAGAATCAGTGACCAGGTCGCCTCCATTGGCGGTCGTCAAACCGGCATCTGTAGCACCAGGGCTGGCACAAGCGCCCAATAGTGATACCGCGCTTGCTACCATGTACAACAACAAAAAATATTTAACCAAAAACCGTGTCATGGTGATCCTCAATGCGCAAGCGGGGTGGGATGGGGCTCGGCTGCCGTCGCCGCGCCGAGGTCGGTCGCCCGGTGGCGGGCGATACGCACCGCCACGCGTGTGCGGTCGACCACATCGCCAGCCAATTGACCACAGGCTGCGTCGATGTCATCGCCGCGGGTCTTACGAACCGTCGTTGTGATGCCGCCGTCAACGAGAATTTTTGCAAATTTTTCAATGCGCTGCAACGGCGAGCGCTGGAGTCCAGACGCTGGAAAGGGGTTGAATGGAATCAAATTAAATTTGCAACGCAATCCCGCCTTGGCACGACCGTTCATCAACTGCACCAGTTCATGGGCGTGGCTGTCCTGGTCGTTAATACCGTCGAGCATGCAATATTCAAAGGTAATGAAGTCACGCGGTGCGTGCGCCAGATAGCGCGTGCAAGCACCAAGCAGTTCGTCGAGCGAATATTTCAGGTTCAATGGCACCAGCTTGTCGCGCAGCGCATCGTTGGGTGCGTGCAGGGACACGGCCAGCGCCACCGGGCAATCCTGTGCCAATTGCATAATTTTTGGCACAACCCCCGATGTCGACACGGTGACACGCCGTCTTGATAGACCGTACGCATGATCGTCCAGCAAGGTTTTGAGCGCCGGAATCAACGCCCCGTAGTTCTGCAGGGGCTCGCCCATGCCCATCATCACCACATTGCTGATGACACGCTCATCGCGGTGCAGATACCGACGCAAAAAATGTTCGGCAAACCACAGCTGGGCGATGATTTCGCCAGAGGTCAAATTGCGACTGAACCCTTGGTGTCCGGTTGAGCAAAATCGGCACGCCATCGCGCAACCTGCCTGCGAAGAGACGCACAATGTACCGCGATCGTCTTCGGGGATGAAGACGGTCTCAATGGCATTGCCAGCGCCAACATCAAACAACCACTTGATCGTGCCGTCGGCAGAGATGTGCTGTGATACGACATCGAGCCCCTTGACAAAGGCAACGCCAGCGAGCTTGTCTCGCAGCGATTTCGCCAGATCGCTCATGTCAGCAAAGTTGGCGAAACCCCGCTGATGAATCCAGCGAAACAACTGGACCGCACGAAAACGCTTTTCGCCCAGCCGGTCGCAAAAGACAGCCAAGTTCTCGAGATCAAGGTCGAGCAGGTTGACCGTCATAGCCAAGCTTGTTTCAGCGCGTGTAAATGGTCATGCCGGGGAAGAAGAACGCCACTTCAAGCGCAGCTGTTTCGGGCGCGTCTGATCCATGCACGGCGTTGGCGTCGATACTGTCGGCGAAATCAGCACGGATGGTGCCCGAAGCCGCTTTTTTCGGGTCTGTCGCGCCCATCAGTTCCCGGTTCTTCTGAATGGCGTTTTCACCTTCGAGCACCTGAATCATGACCGGGCCAGAAATCATGAATTCAACCAGGTCTTTGAAAAAAGGACGGTCTTTGTGCACAGCGTAAAAAGCTTCAGCCTCGTGGCATGACAAATGCGCCATCTTGGCAGCAGCAATTTTTAATCCAGCCGCTTCAAAACGGGCATAAATCTGTCCAATCACGTTTTTGGCAACGGCGTCGGGCTTAATGATGGAGAGAGTGCGTTCGATAGTCATAAGTTTTCCTGCTTAAAAAATGGCGGCGAATTCAGAACCTGCAATGTTAACCCGAAGCATCAACGGTTTCGTCCGCCAGAACGCCGCCCGTTCTTTTTTCCAGCGTCCTGCCGTTGGCGCGACAGGCTATCTGCGCCAATGTAGCCCAGCGAAGTTTTGAGTGGGTCCGGTTGCGCCGCGGCATTCGGTGTCGGCCGTCCCCCGGCGCGTCGAGAACTGGTTTTTTTACGCGAACCGATCAAACGACCAGTACCAAGCAAGCCAGATGCTGCGGCATCCGGAATCTCGCGCTGCCCGTGTGCCTGCGACGCCCGCGTCAACAATTGGATGTCAGCTTCGTCCAACTCCATCCAGTCACCGCGGCGCAGACCCCGGGGCAACACCATCGAACCGTAACGGATACGAATCAACCGACTGACCGCATGACCGACCGATTCCAGCATGCGCCTGACTTCCCGGTTGCGTCCCTCGGAGAGGGTGACGCGATACCAGCAATTGGAGCCCTCGCCACCGCCATCTTCAATGGTGCCAAACTGCGCCACACCGTCGTCAAGCCGAACCCCGTCAAGCAATTTCTGCTTCTCCTCCGGAGTAAGTGCCCCCAACACCCGAACCGCGTATTCGCGTTCAAGGCCGAAACGCGGATGCATCAGATTGTTGGCCAGCTCACCCGAACTGGTGAACAACAGCAACCCTTCGGTATTGAGGTCGAGCCGACCGACCGACTGCCATTTGCTCTGAAATAATTTAGGCAATTTGCGAAATACAGTCGGCCGGTTCTGCGGGTCGTCGTGGCTGACGACTTCACCGGCGGGCTTGTGGTACGCGATGACACGGGCCGGTGGGGGAGCAAGCTTGAATCGAATCGGTTTGCCGTTGACCTTGACGTGGTCGCCAAACTGAACGCGTTGACCAATGTGGGCAGGCTCGTTGTTGACGGTGATCCGTCCTTCGAGAATCAATTGCTCCATCTCGAGGCGCGAACCCATACCTGCTTGTGCCAACACTTTGTGCAACTTGGGTGATTCTGGTTGCGGCGGCAACACTCTTTTCAGCGGCGTAGGCGGTGCCTGCGCCTCTTCGGTATCAAACAGACCTGAGACGACGTCTTCAAAGCGGGTCACTGCGGGGTCAGGATGAATGGATGCCTGTTCTTTCATGGGGTTTCCTTTTCTGGCATACACGGCGTTGGCACATCGGATTGCGGCACCGCGCCGACGTTATCGGCAGTCCAGTCCAACTGGGGAGTCGCCAAAGATGCGTCAGCACCCTCTTCTGGCGTCTCATCGCCGGGCAGGCCGCGCTCGAGGGCAAGCTCCTGGTTTGGCAACGACGCCATCGACGATTCAATGGCTGGCAATTGGTCCAGAGACTGCAAACCTAGGTCATCCAAAAAATGGCGCGTCGTTGCAAACAGCGCGGGACGCCCGACCGTATCACGGTGGCCAATGACCTCTACCCAGCCGCGCTCCTCTAGTTGTTTGATTGTCAGCGAATTGACGGTCACCCCACGGATGTCTTCAATGTCGCCGCGCGTGACCGGCTGCTTGTAAGCAATGATCGCCAGCGTTTCCAGCGTGGCACGCGCATAGCGAGGCGGCTTCTCCGGATGCAACCGATCCAGCGCATCACGTAACTCGGGTCGGCTTTGAAAACGCCAGCCCGTGGCCAAGTGCACCAGTTCAACGCCGCGATCCGACCAATCCTGTTGTAACTGCGACAGCAACAGGCTGATCGCTTGCGCGCCAACGCTCTCGCCCAGCAAAGACAGCATATCGCGCTCTGGCATGGGCTGCTGGGCACAGAGCAGTGCAGTTTCGAGGACGCGTTTGGCATCCAGTGTGTTCATGATGGGCGGTTTCCGTTCAAAACACCTGGGGGTGTTGACCTCGGGCTTTGGTACACGTGGTTAGTGCCGACAAGACCGTCGGAGCCACGCAAAAGCCCGTTGAAATTCAGGCTAAAAACTTGCCAGATTGTAACCGAGACCCCACTTGTCCAGCGCTGCCGCGAAGTCATTCGGTGGGGCGCATTCAAAAACCAGCGGCTGCCTTGTGATCGGGTGAACCAGCGCCAGGCGCGCAGCGTGCAGGGCTTGGCGTTGCATGTCTGCGGCACAAGCACCGCCATAGAGCGTATCAGCGACCAGCGGGTGCCCGATCAAGGCCATGTGAACCCTGATTTGGTGGGTTCTGCCCGTGTGTAACGTGCACTTCACCAGGCAACCCTGCGGCGCGTTCGCCAGAAGTTCAAAGTCAGTCTGAGCGGGCTTGCCCGGGTGCAAGGCCAGGTTGACCACCGCCATCCGCAAACGATTGCCGGGATCGCGGCCAATTGGTGCTTCAACCTGCCGCTGCTGAGGCCCGAGCCACTGCCCATGTGCCAAGGCAAGGTACTGCCTTTTGACCGTACGCTGCGCAATGGCTTGCACCAGTGCGTCCATCACCCGGCGCGTTCGTGCCACTACCATCAAACCGCTGGTGTCCTTGTCCAGTCGATGAACAATACCAGCGCGCGGCAAATCGAACGCCTTGACATCCAACCCCAGCAGCTGGTTCATCAGGGTACCACGCCAATTGCCCGGTGCAGGATGCACCACCAGACCCGCAGGTTTGTTGACCACCAGCAGATCATCGTCTTGGTAAACCAGATCCAGCGCCGGTGGCTCAGCCCTGAAGGCCTGGCTCTGTGGAGTTGGCCGAAGCGCAATCGCGCCACGATCAGCCGCCTTGACTTTGTGGGCAGCTTTCAAAACTGTCTGCTCGTTGAGCGTGACCGCCCCCAAAGCGACAAGTTGCTGCAGATAGCTGCGCGAGAATTCGGGCACCATCGTTGCCAGAGCACGATCAAGGCGACTGCCGTGGTGTTCCACGCCAAACAAAAAAGGCCGAATTTCGACTTCAGTTTCAGCGTCATCGAAGTCCTCGGCATCGTTCACCTGAGGGGTGCCCGATATAATCGAATTTGAATTTTCCAAGAAAGCGGTCCTACATGCCTGTTGCCAAATTATCTGCTGCGCGCGCCTGTTGGCTGGTTTGCAGTGTCGTCATCCTGGGCGCCTGCTCGTCGACACCGACCGACCCGACGACGGATTGGAGTCCCAACAAGATCTACGCCGAGGCCAAGGACGAGCTCAGCACGGGCGCCTACGACAAGGCGGTTCCGCTGTTTGAAAAGCTTGAAGGCCGTGCCGCCGGTACACCGCTGGCGCAGCAAGCGCAGCTGGACAAAGCCTACGCGCATTTCAAAAATAGTGAACCAGCGTTGGCGATTGCCACGCTCGATCGTTTTTTGAAACTGCATCCAGCCAGCCCTGCCATCGATTACGCGCTTTACCTCAAGGGTATCGTCAATTTCAATGACGACCTTGGGTTGTTCTCCTCCATTACCCGACAGGACTTGTCCGAGCGTGACCAGAAGGCAGCCAAAGATTCTTTTGAGTCGTTCAAAGAATTGGTCACCCGCTTTCCTGATTCCAAATACGCGTCCGACGCCACGGCGCGCATGGGCTACATTGTCAACTCACTGGCGCAGTCCGAGGTACACGTTGCCCGCTATTACTACCAAAGAGGGGCTTACCTCGCTGCCATCAACCGGGCACAGTCGGCGGTTGCAGACTACCAAGGCGTGCCTGCCCTGGAAGAAGCTTTATTCATCATGGTGCAGTCGTACGACGCGCTGGGCATGGTCCAGCTGCGCGACGACACCAAGCGGGTCCTTGAAAAAAACTTTCCTCAAACGCCCTACTTGACGCAAGGCTACAAAACCGACACGCAGCCGTGGTGGAAACTTTGGTGAGTCGATGACAACCGCACGCTACAAGCTGGCAGGTGCGACCGGCATCCACAAGGGCGACCGGGATTACCAACAAGATCAGGTCTGTCTGTTGTCACACGCCAGGGCCAAAGGGTGCGTGATGGCCGTTTTGGCCGACGGCATGGGGGGTCGCAGCGGCGGACGCAAGGCGTCCGACCAGGTCATCATGACCGCGCGGCAGCTGTTTGACCGATTTGTACCGGCGGTGGATGACGCGACCGACACGCTGCGGCAAATGGTACTCGAAGCGCACATGGTCATCAAGCTCACCGCTATCTCGTCTGAAGAAGAGCCGCACAGCACGATTGCGTCGTTTCTGATCAATCCTGATGGCAGTTGTTACTGGGTACACGCGGGGGACTCGCGCATCTACCATTTCCACGACAAACAGTTGATCACGCGCACCAAAGATCACTCGTACGTCCAGACGCTGGTTGACAAAGGGGAACTGACCATGGAACAGGCACAGTTTCATCCGCAATCCAACGTCTTGATGGGTTGTCTTGGTTCGGACAAAGAACCCCCTATTGACACCCATTACATTCCAAAATTGGTCGCTGGCGACTGCCTGATGGCCTGCAGTGACGGCTTGTGGCATTACTTTAGCGACACTGAACTCGGCTCGGTATTGGCGGCATTGCCGCCGCGTGAGGCCAGTGAATTCTTGATTGAAAAAGCCAGAAGCCGTGCCCGTGGTGGTGGTGACAACCTGTCGCTGGCCATTGTCAAGCTCGAAAACTCCTCATAACAGACACCAGACACGCAAACCTGCTTGGCAGCGGGCTACGGCGCCGTGCCAACAGGAGCCTGCTGCGAGATATTGTTTTGAATGCGTTGCAACGCCTCCTCTCCCTTGAATCGACGCTCTTTGTCGTTTAGCACGATTTCCTGGTGGCGCAGCTCGTCAAGGGCTATTCGGCGGTTTTTGCGCGCGTCGCGCAAACAGCCCGACACCGCAAACCGGCGGTAACACGCCACCTCAGCCTTTGCAAAAACCGCCTCGTGTTCGGCCCGTTGTTGGGCGATGCGCGCGCGCCCGGTGGCCACGTCCAGCGGCTGCGCAGTCTGCGCCCAGGACGAGGCCGCGCCGCATAAAACCGCGCTCACCAACGTTGCCCGAAAAACGATAGAGATCGTCATTGCGTCAACCGGGTATCGACATCGCGCCGCTCCAGCGCCAAGTACTCGGCGCTTTGCATTTCCTGGAGCCGGGAGACCGTTCGGGTAAATTCATAAGCCAATTGTCCCTCAGTGTAGAGTTGCTCGGCAACCACCTCGGCAGACAGGATCAATTTGACGTGCCGGTCGTACAAGACATCAACCAACCAGGTGAAACGCCGGGCCTCGGACGCCATGCGCGGCGACATCTGAGGCACGTCACTCAACATGACGGTGTGGAACTGGCTTGCCAGCTCAAGGTAATCGTTTTGCGAGCGCGGGCCGCCACAAAGCGTCTTGAAATCAAACCAGACCAGCCCACCGGCCATGCGCCGCGCCCAGATTTTGCGTGATTCGATCAGTAACACCGGCTCTTCGTCCTGCTTCTCAGCCAGCCGATGAAAGGCGTCAGCCATGGCTGCCTCAGACTCGTCGCCTAGAGGTGTGTGGTACAGCTGCAATTGCTGCAAAGTGATGCTGCGGTAATCCACCCCGTTGTCGACGTTCAGAACATGGAGTTCGCGCTTGAGCATGGCAATGGCGGGCAGCAAACGGTCGCGGTTGAGACCGTTGGGGTACAACCCGTCGGGGCTGAAGTTGGACGTCGTCACCAGCCCAACGCCGGCCTCGAACAAGGCTTTGAGCAGACGATGCAAGATCATCGCGTCGGTGATGTCCGACACATGAAATTCGTCAAAGCAGATCAGGCGGTATTTTTCTGCGATGCTGCGCGCCAGCACGTCCAGCGGATCCGCCGTGCCACGCAGCGCCGCCAGCTCGCGATGCACCTCACGCATGAACTCGTGAAAATGCAGCCGTGTCTTGCGCTTGAGTGGCACCGCGTTGTAGAAACAGTCCATCAAGAAACTTTTGCCCCGCCCAACGCCACCGTGCATGTAGACGCCCTTGGGTATGGAGGGGTGGTTGATCAGTTTCTTCAGCGGATTGGAACGCTTCTCGCGAAAGCGGCCCCACTCGCGGGCACAGGCCTCCAGCGCTTGCACCGCCCGC
>Ga0210030_1000583_pt1 | contig 27089 bp, 26 predicted proteins | sample CryGeymeta201523_FD_183986 | JGI IMG/M metagenome (GOLD analysis project Ga0210030, IMG submission 183986) | Groundwater microbial communities from Crystal Geyser aquifers in Utah, USA - Crystal Geyser metaG 2015-23 (SPAdes) (version 2) | ecosystem: Environmental > Aquatic > Deep subsurface >...
AACACTACTTAATCAATATTAACACTACTTAATCAATATTAACACTACTTAATCAATATTAACACTACTTAATCAATATTAACACTACTTAATCAATATTAACACTACTTAATCAATATTAACACTACTTAATCAATATTAACACTACTTAATCAATATTAACACTACTTAATCAATATTAACACTACTTAATCAATATTAACACTACTTAATCAATATTAACACTAAAATCTTCTTCAAAAACAGTACAATCAACTACTTTATCATTTTCTTTTAGTTTAATTAACCTAACACCTTGTGTGTTTCTTCCAATTATTGAAATTTGATCTAAACTAGTGTTTATAATCATTCCTCGGGTTGTCACAATAATTAAATTATTTTCAGATCTAACACAGTGCGCTTTAATAACTTGACCTGTTTTGTTAGTTATATTTATATTTATAACTCCAACACCTGCGCGGTGTGTTAAAGAATATGACTCAACAGGAGTGCGTTTTCCATAACCAAACTCTGTAATTGTAAGTATTGTTTCATTAGGATTGGCGATTCCTGCTGAAACAACTTTATCATTTTTCTTTAAGTCAATTCCTATGACACCTATTGCGCTTCTGCCAACTGCTCTAACTTCATCAACTAAAAATTTGTTTAATTTTCCTAATTTTGTCGCCAAAAAAACACTCTGTTTTGGGTTTACAACAAACACATCCACGACTTTGTCTTTTTTGCGCAAATTAATTGCAATTAGACCAGAAGATCTTGGATTACTATATTCGCTCAGTGCAGTTAGTTTTACCTTGCCATTCTCTGTCGCAAACAAAACAAAATCATCATCATTGACTATTTTTGGAGAGATAAGTATTTTTGTTATTTTTTCGCCTTCTGACAAGTTAAATAGATTGCGAACAGAAGATCCGCGCGCATTTCGCCCCATTTCTTGAATTTTGTATGCTTTTTGCCAAAAGATCTTTCCGTGATCTGTAAAAAATAAAAGTAAATCCTTTGTATTTGCTTTGATTATAGTTTCAACAAAATCATCTGCTGTGGATGAAAAACTTCTAGAACCAACTCCCCCTCGTCTTTGTTGAGTGGCAACATCTCTCCTTTTAATAAATTGATTGTAAGATAATGTAATTAAGCAACCTTTGTCTTTAATTAAGTCCTCGTCATCAACATCTTGCGATTCTTCGACTGTTATCTGGGTTTTTCGTTTATCACCAAATTTTTCGAGTATTTCTCTGAACTCTTTTTTTATAATATATAATATTTTTTCAGGAGAAACAATTGCTTCTTGACAATCTTTAATTTTTTGATTAAGTTCTGTTTGTTCATTTTTTAATTCATTTTGTTCAAGAGCAGTCAATCTCCTTAACTGCATTGCGAGTATATTGTCAACTTGTATGTTTGATAAAGAAAATTTAGTTTTTAGGTTTTGCTTTGCTTCTTCAATTTGCTTTGCTTTTTTTACCAAATCAATTACAATATCAATATTGTTAACAGCAATAATAAGCCCATCAACTATGTGTTTTCGCTCTTGGGCTTTTTTTAGCAGGAATTTTGTCCTGTTAAGCACGATCAATTGCCTAAATTTAATAAACTCTTCAAGCATTTCGCGCAAGGAAAACAATTTTGGCTGATTGTTAATAAGCGCCAATGTATTTGCATATAAAGTTGTCTGAAGTTCTGTTAATTTGCAAAGATGTTTAAATACAAATTCAGGGTCAGCACCTTTGCTTGTTTTTATATAAATTCGCATACCCTTTTTGTCAGATTCGTCGCGAATTGAAGAAATACCATCAATTTTTTTTTCTCGCACCAAAGACGCAATTTTTAAAATAACATCTGATTTGTTCACCAAATAGGGAATTTCTGTGATAATTATTTCATTGTCAGTAAACTCTGCGTTTGCGCGCACAGTTATCGCTCCTTTTCCTGTCATATGCGTGTCTCTAATTCCTTTGTTTCCTAAAATAGTTCCTCCTGTCGGAAAATCAGGACCTTTTATAATTTTTTCAAGATCATCTAAATTAGCTGACGGTTCGTCAATTATATATATTAAACAAGTCATTATTTCGGTTAGATTATAAGGGAGTATGTTAGTAGCCATTCCAACAGCAATGCCTGAGCTGCCATTAAGCAAAACATTTGGGATTTTTGTAGGAAGAAGTACTGGTTCTTGGTTTGTATTATCATAACTTGGTATAAAATCAACAGTTTCTTTGTTTATGTCATCTAAAAAATTAGTAGTAATTCCTTCTAATTTTGCTTCTGTATATCTCATTGCTGCTGGCGGATCTCCGTCAATTGATCCGAAATTTCCCTGTCCTTCAATTAAAGTGTATCGCATTGAAAAATTCTGTGCCAATCGAACTAATGCCCCATAAATTGCAGAATCTCCGTGGGGGTGGTATTTACCCATAACATCTCCAACTATGCGCGCACACTTTTTTGTTTTTGCACCTTTTGTCAAGCCAAGTTCATACATACTATAAAGAATTCTGCGTTGAACTGGTTTAAGTCCGTCGCGCACATCAGGCAAAGCGCGCGAAACAATTACACTCATTGCATAAGTTAAATATGATTTCTTTAGCTCGTTAGATATTTCAGAGTCAATTATTTTTTGCACCATATGTTTTTTAGCAGCGTTTTTATACAAATAAATTAACTTTACATCTTGTTTTTGTCTCGCAGAATTCTAATTAAAACAACTTATATTCTGTATTTATTTTGCAGAATTCTAATTAAAAACAACTCTATGGTTTATCTCTATTTTGCAGAATTCTAATTAAAAACAACTCTATGGTTTATCTCTATTTTGCAGAATTCTAATTAAAACAACTTATATCCCGTATTTATTTTGCAGAATTCTGATTAAAAACAACTCTATAGTTTATCTCTATTTTGCAGAATTCTAATTAAAACAACTTATATCCCGTATTTATTTTGCAGAATTCTGATTAAAAACAACTCTATAGTTTATCTCTATTTTGCAGAATTCTGATTAAAATCGGATCATTGCTCTCGTTTTCAAACAAACTTGCGATAAAATTTTGGGGGTTTTCTTTCCAATATAAAAACAAATTTATTTTATTCACCACAATATTTTCAAATATATATTTTGATGGTTGTTGCTCATCAAGTTTATAATCCAAAACCCCATCAGATATTTGCTTTTTTAATCCAACATAAGCAATGGCGATTTTTATTTTTTCAATAGGAATATTATTTTTCTTGGAAAGCGCGCGCATATATAATTCTAATTGCTGACGATGTTTAGAACTTTGAACTTCATTTCTATCTGTTTTCCAATCAACAATTAAATAATTCTCATTATTATCTTTAAAAACTGCATCAATTCTACCATTAAAATTAATTTTAGCATCTGTTTCAAAAAATTCTGATAATGGCACATCTATTGAGAGTTCGGAATTGTAAACTAAAGCATATTTTTGTTTGATTTCAGAAATAATTTTATAAATATTAAATATATATTTTTCATATTTTTCGAGTTGAGAATCTTGTTTGAATATCTCTTCTTGAGTTAGACCTTTTAGTATTTTTGATGCAATTGAATGAACATTAATGCCTATTTCTTGACTAGAAGATATTTCACCAATTTTCAAAATATTTAAATATAAATAATCTTCAGGGCTCAAATAAATTTCTGAAAAAGAAAATGATTTTTTGTTTGAAAAATGTTCTATTATCTTTTCAGCAAACCAATTTTTCTCAAAATTGTTTTTATTTTCAATAAAGGTATCTTGCTCTGGGATAAAGGACTTATCTATAAATGAATTTATATAGCGGCCATAATTTTGATTAAGTATGTATAATTCGTTTTTTGCTCTTGTAATTGCAACAAAATCAAGGTTTAGCTCTTCATCAACATTTGATTTGTCATTGTTTTGAGATGCGAGTATTGCATCAATAATCGCAGACCTAAAAGCAAGTTTTTCTTGCGATTTCGCAGGCAAATAAATTACATAATCAAATTCGCGGCCTTTTGCTTTGTGAACAGTTGATAAAATAATTGTGTTCTGCTCTCCTTTTATTTCAGAAAGAGGAATATCAGCAGTGCTCAGATAAAGTATTATTTCATTTGGATTGAAAGCATCTACTGCTCTTTTTGCCTCGCTAAGCATTTCTTTAAAATTCTCAGCCATATTTAAATATTCCTTGCTTTGCTCCCTTGCTTTTGGAATAATTAAATTGTCAAACAAATTTATTAAATCACTAAAAGAATGCATTGACTCTTTTATTTTTTTAAGTTCAGGCACTTTTTTGTAAATTTCATCACTAATTATTTTTTTGTTTTCTGATATCTCAAATGCATCTTTTGTCGAAATAGAAATAAAAGGAGTAAACAAAGCCTTTTTAAGACAAATCGTATTCTCAGAAAATATACTTCTAAGAAAGGTAAGTATTTCTTTTTTCGCAAAATTCGCCTCTCTTGAAAATGTTATTAAATAATTTAATTTTTGCTTTTTGAGCTCGCTTGCTATTTGCAGTAATTGTTGGTTTGTTCTAGCTAAAATTGTTGGAACTTTCTTTTGATTTAATATTTGCTTCACAAGCAAAAGAGTTGTTTTAACTTGATTCGTCGACACACACAGCTTTGGTTTTTGACCTGTTTTACTCTCAACATTTCTTAAATTTTCAAGCTCTTGGGGAACCATATTTCCATTTAATTTATAAAATTCTTTTGCATAGTTAAGAATTTCGTTTGTGCTTCTAAAATTTTCAGAAAGAACAAACACTTTTGATTGTTTAAACTTGTTGAAATTTGTTACCGAACCTCCTTGAAAACCAAAGATAGCTTGCTTTTTATCACCCACAGCAAAAAATTTCTGCCCTGCGTGTAATGCAATTTCTGCTTCAAGTAAATTTGCGTCTTGAAGCTCATCAACAAGAACATATTTGTATAAAGGAGAATCTATTTTAAAATTAAGCAAAAGATCTACATAATCTAAATAGCCTTTTTCTTGTTTTATTTTTTCATATTCTTTATATAATTCAACAAAAAAATACAAAATCTTTTCAAGGTCTTCTTTTTTATATCTTCCTTTTTCTTGCAAAAAATCTCCTGCTCTTTTAATATCAATTTTTTCAGGAGTGATTTTGTGGTTTTTAAGATACTGAATCATTTTGTCAATTGTTGGTGCTATTGTGCTCATCAAATAGCCATCAGAATAATTAAATACTTCTTTTTCTTTCAAATATTTGTATGCAAAATAACGTCCAAGATTAGTTACAAGAAATTTGTTTTTTATAATATTTTCTGCAGAAAAAGAGTGAAAAGTATGAATCTTTAAATTAGAAATACTAACAGGTATGTTGTCTTTGTCAATGAATTTTTTTATTCGGTTTTCCATTTCTTCGCGCGCCTTTTCTGTAAAAGTCAAGCAAAGTATGTCTTCTGGTTTTAGTCCTTGTTTCAAAAGAGAAATATATTTATGACTAAGCAAAAATGTTTTGCCTGTTCCTGGATTTGCGATAACAAGGGTATTTTCTTGGCAATCTAAAATTTTTTGTTTTTCGATGCTTATTGAATTTAGAGACATATGGTTTTTGAAAAAGGATTTTTTGTTTTTCTATGCTTATTGAATTTAGAGATATATGGTTTTTGAAAAAAGATTTTGCAGTATTTATTTTGTAAAAATTTTTGATAACAAACATTATATTTTTGTCCTAAAAATAACTTTCTATTTTGTCGCAGCTAATATTTAAAAAGTGCGCGATTTTTCTATATTTTTTGGTGAAATTTATTATAAATGTTTAGAACATCCTTAAAATCAGCCCTTAGCCTAAACTCACCCATCAAAATCTTAATCATAATAGTTTCATCTTTTCCCTTGCTTTTTTCCATAATTTTTTTGACTTCTTTTTCTAAGTTCTCACCTGTTATTTTCTCAAACTTTTGGTGGTTTCCTTTAACCAATATTTCAACTATTGCTGGAAAAACAATTTTTTTTTTATCTAACAATTCCAAAACATCAAGAACATATTTATTGTCAATTTGTTGTCGTTTTTCACAACTTATGTTATTAGAAATAACATCTTTTTCAATCTTGCGTTGAGCATCTCGTTTTGCATTAACAAAGACCTCTGCGATTTTTTTTGGCTCAATATTTTTAAATCTAGCAATTGCGTCCTCAAAATCAAACAAATCTTTTGATTTAATAATCTGACTCGCGAGATCATCGCTTAATCCTAATAATTTGAAGCGGTTATGTTTTGTCTCTGGGTCTTCAAGAAAATATTGTTGAATATCTGCTAATTCCTCATTTGAAAAAGTGAAGATAGGAATGTCTGTTTCAGGATACATGCGGCTTCTGGTTGAAATTGGTCGCAAGGCTCTTGTTGTGCTGTCAGGAATAACTTGCCTAACTTCTGATTTTAGATTATTTCTCAACACTTTTTGGCGCGCTATTTCAACACCTATTATTTTTTCTATTTGAGATAGATCTTGCGCTCCCTTAATCTCTACACGTTTTCCATCACCAACCGAAATATTTATATCTTGCCGAATAGTACCTAAACCACGCCTAACAAATCCACTCATCCGCAAAACAGATCCTATTTTTTCAGCAACCCCCTTAATTTGAGAAGGAGTTGCACTAAACATTTCGGTTGTAATTTCAATTAAAGGAACGCCTAAACGAGACAAACTAAAGACCCGCTTGCCATTATCTTTGCCAATAATTTGAGCTGCGTCTTCTTCAATAAACAAGTTAGATATCCCTACATTTCCAAAAGAGACTTCTATTTTTCCATTAGTTGCTAGTAAAGCTGTCCGCTGAAAACCGCTAACATTAGAGCCATCTATAATAATTTTTCTCATAAATATAACATTTTTTCTGACTTTCATTCCAAAAGCCTTTGCAATCTTAGCAGAATATATCATTGCTTCTCGGTTTGGCAAGTGAGGAGGTTCATCATCTAATTCAACCAAACAAATTTTGTCTTTTTTTGCTATATACTTTATAAATTTTTTGGTTTTTGTTTCCTCAAGTGCAGCAATATCTACTGCTCCACCTTCACCTGCTGAAGCTCTCATTTGCCGCAGAATTGAAAAATCAGTTTCTTGTCCAGAATAAAAATCACAATTGCAAAAGAGTTTGTGTGTGTTAAGTTGCTGATGAATTTCAAGACCAAAATTAATTTTTTCCATTTTCACACTCCTAACATTGTATTTGAAAATGAAAAAAATTTAAATTTTAGCAAATCATGCAATTTAGAAAAGCTTGTGTTTTTCAAATATGTCCAAATAAAAGATTGAATAAAGTATTTATTTATTTCACTATACAAAATATTTAGTTTGGAAGTAATAGTTAATTTAAGTTGCATATGTTTTTTAAACATAATCTAGTTTTTGTATATTTGTGTAAAATCTTACACAATATATTATGGTATTGTATTACTGCATAAAGTGTAAAACACTCGTTGAACACACAACAATTGAGTGTCCTACTTGTCAGGGAATAATTTTCAAAAAAGTGCGCGATCCAAGTACAAAAAAAGTAATTGAAGCAAAATAGAATTGTTTTATGGTTTGTTGTTTTGAGTATGTTTCTCGCTCTTTTTGAAAAGCAGGATATATAAGTGCGCGCACCTATAAGATTTAATTGTTGTATTTTTCAAAATATTTAAAAAATGCGCGCACCCATAAGATTTAATTGTTGTTTTAATCAATTTTTCAAAATATTTAAAGATTTAATTCTTATTATTTTGGTTTTTATTGTAGTAGTTTTCTAACAATCTAACAAAGGAGCAACCTGCTTTTTTCTAGACATCATGCCTTTTAAAAATATTCCATCTATTGTGGAAATATTAAACGCTTTTTTAACAGCATCAACATCTCCTGCTGTCAAAAATTCACTGCCTTCTCGCAAAATATCTGTAAAAACAAGCAAAACAAGAGTATAATTTTTATCTTGCTTCATTTTTTTCATTTGGCTACTAACTTGCTCTTTTATTGCATAAAAATCTTCAAAATCAACAACTTCTAACTGCCCTATGCCAACTTTGCATCCATTCATATTAAATTCCTTAAAATCAGCGTCTATAATTTGGCATGGTGTTTTGTTCTTTAAACTTGCTTTTGCTTTTTTTAATTCCAGCCCAAACACCTCAAAATTAGATATGTCTGCGATTTTTTCTAATTTTTTCGCCATTATTTTATCAATATCTGTTGTTGTTGGAGATTTAAAAACAACTGTATCAGACAATATAGCAGAAAGCAACAGCCCCGCTATTTTTTTGTCAATATTTATATTTTCTTTAAAGTACATTTGAGCAATTATTGTTGCAGTAGATCCAACTGGCATTGTAAGAAATTCTATTTGCTCCTGGTAAGAAAAATTAATTGGGTGATGGTCAAGGACGCGCACGATTTTTTCTGCTTTTTCAATATTATCAAGTGTTTGCATTTTATTATTATGATCTACAAGAATTACTTTTTTGTTTGTTGCATCTGTTAAAATTAGAGGGGTTTCAACGCCAAATTTGTTTAATGCACATTTTGTTTCTTCATTAATTTCTCCTTGAATAGCAGGCTCATATTTTTCATCAGAATTTGTTTTTGTAGAACACTTTGATAAATAATCAGACAATGCAATCGCTGAACAGACACTGTCAGTATCTGGATTTTTGTGGCCAACAACATAAAATATATCCATATTTTTTTTAACTTCTTTTATACAAAAAGTTATGGTTCTAAATAAAAAAAAACTAAACAAAGGCCAAGCAAAAAAATCACAACTTAATAAATCAGATTTGGTTACATCTTTTGAAAAGAACAAAGATATGTTTGAATTTGAAAACAAAGACAAGCAAGTATCCTTTGAAGCAAACAAAAACACTTTTGAAAACAAAGACATACAAATGGCGCGCACTAAACCCAACAACAATAGTTCTTTTGGTTTGCTATTTTTTGCCGCAGGAATTGGATTTACATTTGTCTTATTGTTGATTTTTTTCATTGCTTTGTTGTTGGCGGGGGGTTTATATAGTAATAGTGATGGAAACAGGGTTTTGGCTTTTTTTGGTCAGGAAATTAAAGAAAATTCATTTGTGGTAGTTCCAATTTCAGGAAAAATTGGTAATTGCGATGGGTGCGCAGATGCTCAAAAAATTTCAAAATCACTATTAGATTTAAAAGATAACAAAAAAGTAAAAGCCATAATTTTAGATATAAACTCGCCTGGTGGGGGTGTGGCTGAAACAGAAGAAATAATATATGCTGTAAAAGAAGTCAAGCAAAACAAATTAATAGTCAGCGTTATTTCACAAAAAGGAGCATCTGGTGCATATTTTATAGCGGGCGCAACTGACAAAATATTTGTGCATCCTCACGCAATTGTCGGGTCTCTCGGAGTAGTTATATCTTATAAATATTACCAAGAATTGTATGAAAAGATTGGCATTAATGTTTCAGTGTTTAAGTCAGGTGAAATGAAAGATATGGGTTCTAACTATAGGTCCCCAACTTCTGAAGAACAGAAACGTTTTCAAACAATTGTTGACAGTTTATATAATGACCTATTTAGTGAATTTACAGCAAATAGAAATATATCTTCTGAAAACTTAGAACTGATAAAAGCAGGAAGTATTTTTTTGGGAAATGAGGCGGTATCTTTTGGTTTGGCTGACAAAATCGGCGGACAAAAGCAAGCAGTTGATTATTTAAGCAAAATATTAAATATAACTAATCCCAACATTAAAGAATATAATATTGATAAAGCAAAAGATATTTTTAGCATAGATAATTTTGCGCGCGCAATAGGAGAAGGTATTGCAAACCAGATACTCACCAATCAAAAACAAATAAATATTAAATCATAATATGCTGAAAAATCTACACAAGCAAGGAAATAGTTTTTACACAAAAAGCTCAACACCCGAGAAAAATTTTTATAATGAAGATTTGCTTATTATAAACTCAAACACCTTTTTTTTATGGAATCCTCGCAGATCAAAAATAGCAGCAGCAATGGTAAAAGGGATTCAAAATTTAGGGTTTGAAGAATCATCAAAAATTTTATATCTTGGAGCAGCCCAAGGTCAAACAGTTTCGCATATTTCAGATATAGTACCTCAAGGTCAAATTTTTGCAGTTGAGATTTCTCCCATAGCAGCAAAACCTCTTTATTTTCTTGCAAAAGCAAGGCAAAACATAATTCCTATTATAGAAGACGCGCGCTTTCCTGAAAGATATTCTGACTTGCCAAAAATGGATTTTGTATTTGAAGATGTAGCTGATTCTCAGCAAATTGAAATCTTGATCAACAACTGCAATTTGTTTTTGAAGCAAAAGGGATTTGCAATGATCGCAGTAAAGGCGCGCTCAATTGATGTGAGCAAGCCACCATATGAAATATTTAAAATGTGCGAAAAAAAACTCGCGCAACATTTTGCGATTTTACAAAAGCTTGATTTGTACCCTTTTGAAAAAGACCACTATTTATATTTTCTGCAATTTAAATAATATATTTATTGTTTAATCTATTGTTTAACATTTGCATTTAAAAATTCTATGGGCCTGTAGCGCAATGGACAGCGCACTCGGCTTCGGACCGAGCGGTTGTGGGTTCGAGTCCCTCCAGGCTCATTAATATTCTTTTGTTTTATATAGTGTATTTAATATAAAATTTAATATAAAAAATAATAATTAGTCAAAATACAAAAAATTAATTCAAAAATTAATAAATTGCATAAATAAATTTAGCGTAAAATTCAAAAAAATTATATGTTAGTTTGATTTGTCTCTGACAAAAAAACCCGCAAAGCAAGGGTTCCCGAGTGGTCAAAGGGGACGGACTTAAGATCCGTTGGCATAAGTCTTCGCAGGTTCAAGTCCTGCCCCTTGCATTATTGAATACTGTTGCGTGTTTTCACAACTCACGCCTGCTCTTCATATAAATATAATAGTATTAACATAAATCTTCGCAGGTTTAAATCCGCATCGCGGAGTTGTTGTGCGTTTTGCATAACTCACTCCTGCCCCTTGCATTATTGAATACTGTTGCGTGTTTTCACAACTCGCGCCTGCTCTTTATATAAATATAATAATATTAACATAAATCTTCGCAGGTTTAAGTCCGCATCGCAGTGCAATTGTCTCAAATCCTTAAAATTACAAAAATACAAAATTTATTTTAATCAAGTCTTGTTTGTTTTGGTGGTGTTTTGAACCACAAAGTCATTGTTTCACCTGTTTTTTTCTTTTTTATCCGAATGTGGTGCTTTTCCTTTTTTTTGGCTCTTGTGTTAATAATCGCTTTTTTTGCTTTTAGTTTGGTTTTAAACATATATTTTTTAGCAATAAATTATATATATAGTATAAATCAATGTTTAGTTTTTGGTTTGAGGGCGCGCGCAACATCAATAAAATACTTCCCGTCAGCTGTTTTAAGCACAAGGGGTTCGTTTTTAAACAATTTAATTAAATCAATTTTGTATTTGCCTGGTTGTGAAACGCGAATTGATTCAAGGTCCAAAACAACTATGTTCTTGTCAACTTCCTTTTCTCCAACAATGTTTTTTATGCTATCTTCAATTTCTTGCTTTTCATCTTTTGATAATTTTATAATATTGTCTGTTTCATCAACAGATTCATCTTCTCTTACTAGTATAAAAAACCGATTATGACACTTTTCGCAACCCTTAACTATAACATCGCTGTCCTTGTAAATTTCTCCGCATCTGACACATCTGTAAAGCATAAGTATTTTATAAAACAGTGTATTTAAAAACCATATGGCGCGAGATATTGTTTTTCACAACATATATTGTTATCATATAATATCAGATTGTTAACAAAAGCAACAACAGCACCACCTTTTTATTCGCCGGGCTTGTAGATCAACGGTAGATCGTTTCGTTCGCAACGAAAAGGTTAGGAGTTCAAATCTCCTCAAGTCCACATCTGACGATTTCGCAAAACTTTCGCCGGCACAATTCTTCTTTACTAAAAATATTTTTTGTAGTAATATTATAGTAGTATCAATAAATATATTCATACTCTATTATAATAATACTACAAAAAATAAAATATGTCAAAACAAGATTATCTACTCTCAAAAAATCTTAAAAAACTGCAGGAACAAAAAGGTCTTTCACAAGATCGGCTCGCCAAGCTCGCCGATATTGCTAATAATACGATTATTAAGATTGATCAGGGTGAAAATCAAAATCCAACACTAGACACGCTGAAAAAAATCGCGAAGGCGAAGGATTTTTTTCTAAATAAATTAAAATCGCCAACAAAAAAATATAAAAGATATTTAGGTTCGCCTCTAAGATATGGCGGTGGAAAAACTTTGGCGGTTGGTCATATTTTAGAATTTTTGCCCCCTGATATCAAAAAAGTTGTTAGTCCATTTTTCGGTGGCGGTTCGGTGGAAGTTGCTATTGCTAAAGAATTAGGAATTGAAGTTATCGGTTATGATATTTTTGAAATGCTGGTTAATTATTGGCAAATTCAAATTTCGCAACCTGAAAAATTGTACAAAGGATTATTAAAAATTAAACCGACGGCGAAAAACTACGAAAAAATTAAAAATACCTTGAGGCAACATTGGAATAAGTTTGATGGTTTCGATGGGAAATTAAAGGATTTAGAGTGTGCAACTTATTATTTTTTTAATCATAATTTGAGTTATGGGCCAGGATTTCTTGGTTGGATGTCATCTATTTACAAAGACGAAAAAAAATATTTGTCGATGATTGAAAAAGTTAAAAATTTTGATGTTAAAAACCTAAAGGTCTTTTGTAGAACATTTGAAGAAACCATTCCAAAACATAATCAGGATTTTCTTTATTTAGATCCGCCATATTTTTTAGAGGGCGATAGTAAAATGTTTCGCGGGATTTATCCAATGCGAAATTTTCCGATTTATCATAACGGATTTAATCATCAGCTTTTGGCACAACTTTTGAAGGAACATAAGGGCGGATTTATTTTGTCTTATAATGATTGCTCTTGGGTAAGGGAGAATTATAAAGATTTTAAAATTATAGAAGTATCATGGCAATATACAATGGGACAAGGCGAAACACGGATTGGTAAAAACCGAAAAGAGCGTAATTTCGACAACAATAATGTAAAACATTCTCATGAATTATTAATAATTGGAAAAAATTATGAAAATCAATAAAGTTAAAACCGCTTTTAAAATTGCTGACGTAGAGCTTGTGCCTAATAGCACAAAATTAAGTTTTAATTACTTAAAGGATTTGAAAGATGAAAATGGCGAAAAATTGCCGCAAAGTGTTCTGCGAGAAAACTACGCGCGAGTTTATTTGATAGTGGTGGATGGGGAAATCAAGAAAATTGGTGACTCGCAATCAGAAGGCGGAATTAAACAGACACTTGAAATTTACCGCGATGTTGGAATTGGTGGTAGACCAAGTATTCGTAGTTTTGGGATTTGGTATTTTCTTTATTCAACAATGTTGAAAAAAACATAAAATTGAATTTTACATGATTTTTCAAGATAGTTTTGAGGCACAAATTAAGGGGCTTTTTGGCTATAACAAAGTATTGAAAGCAAGTTATAGTTATAAACTTTTAGAAAATTGTTGTATGAATGACTATTTGAAACAAAGCAATGGAAAATATCCTGATTGGAATGTTCAGGAGCAAGCGGGAGATTGGCCTGCGGAAATAAAAGTAAAACATAGCGAGTTGATGAATAAAAGCCTAAAAAGGAAGCAAGGAAAAGGACGAAGAGAGGTGTCTCAATAAATGGATTTAGTAAATAAAAATTGCGGCAGCGAAAAAAGAAACTGCGAAAGCGATGGCGGGGGAGGGAATTCATTTTCCCCACACCCCTTTTTCTTCCCGCCACACCCAAGCGTCAAAAATTCTTCTCAAAGAAATTTCGCGCAAAATTTAGAATATCTCGCTATATTGAATTAGTTGCCTCTGCAGGAAGATTTGTGAGGATATTAAAAGGATTTTTGAAGAAATAAGGTCAAGTTGTCAGGCAAAATCCTCAGGATTTTGCTCAAAAAAGATTCTAACATTGTCCAGCAAACACCACCAAAATCAAATAGAGTAATGTTGTTGTTAATCAAATAAAGCATATTATTTAAATTTCTCTTAAAACTTCGGCGATTTTTTGCTCCATTATTCCGACAAGTTTTTTGTTCGCTTCTATAATTTTTTCCTGTTCTTCTATTCCAGCAATGAAGTATTTTTGGATTTCAAGAGACAGAAGCGGGATTTTTACCCTTACCAATTCTTTAAAATATAGGTTATATCCCAAATTTTTTATCTCTGCACATAAAAGTATAAAATATAAAATACAAAAATATATGGTTAAAGTTTATGACGCCACAGGGCAAGTTTTAGGACGATTGGCTTCTGTTATTGCTAAGCAATTATTGAATGGTGAGCAAGTTAGCGTGGTTTATGCTGAAAGGGCTATAATTTCAGGTAACAAAAACGCAACAAATGCTTATTTTTTAGCAAAAGCAGATAAAAAACATCAAACAGGCGGAAAGCATAAAGGTCCTTTTGTTAGACGATTGCCTGATAGAATTGTTAGTCATACAATTAGAGGAATGCTTCCTTTTAAAAAACCGCATGGTCGCGAGGCATTTCGAAGATTAAAAGTTTATGCAGGACTGCCTGAAGGAACTGATACGAGTAAAGTGCTTGTGCTTGAAAAAAGTAAAAAATTAGGAAAATTAAAAAAACAGACAAGTGTCTTGGCTGTTAGTCAACGACTTGGTGCAAAGAATTTAGATGTCTTGAAGGTAATAGGAGAAAATAAATGACATATGATTTAGGAATTACAACATATGACCCTGAGGGAAATATAAAGCAAGTAACCTATGCTGCTAAGGCAGTTGAAAAAGGCGATTCTGCAGTAGGTATTGTGTTTGATAAAGGCGCGCTCTTGACTACAATTTTCTCGTCAGAATCTAAACTACTTGTTCCTGAGTTTTCTGAAAAAATTTTCAAAATAGAAGACAATCTTTATATAGCAGCTAGTGGCATTTCTTCTGATATTCAAGTTTTAGTGCGAAAGGCTCGCGTCTTTGTTCAAAACGACCAGCTTTTATATAAACAACCAACGCAACCACACATTCTCGCAGAGTTTCTTGCTAATGAGATGCACAACTGCACCCAGCAAGCACCAACCAGACCATACGGCGTCTCGCTTTTACTTATAGGATTTGATGACAACACTCCACGACTCTTTGAAATAAATCCTGCAGGAGTTATGAGGGCGTTTTACGGCCGCGCAATTGGTAATAAATCCTCAGAACTAAACGCAGAACTTGAAAAAAAATACAATCCAAACCTTGACGAAAAAAGCGCAAATTCATTAGTTAAATCTCTTTTTAAAAAGGTTAATGGTGATAATTTTAATGAAAAACAGCTAAGTGTTATATCTATCAAAAAATAGAATTTTAAAATAAGTTATGTAAATAGATTTGAATAAATATATATTTAAAAAAAGCAGATAAAAGAAGAAAAGCAAATAACATCTATGAGCAACGGGATCAAATTATTTCTTATTTTATATATATTCTTATTTTAGATATAACTTTTGTGTGTGAAAAAGCAGAATTTTACAATAGATTTTAAAATACAATTTTACTTTTTATCTTCACTATGCTTTGATGACTTTGATGCGCCGACACCTGCTTTTGTATGTGTTGGGATCTTTCTTGTTAGCACATATTCCCCTAATCTCCTTCCTATCATTGAGATATTTGGCACTATTTCAACAAAATCTCTGCCATTATGCACAGAAATGCGTTTTCCAACCATTTGTGGAAAAATAATCATCTCGCGCTCGTGTGTTTTAATCGGCTTTTTTTGATTTTCAGGATTAATTGCTGAGATGTCTCGCATAAACTTCAATTGGCGCGGGGTAAATCCTCGTAAAATCACACGGCGGCTTCTGCTCGGCATTATTTTTGCGATGTCCTCTATTTTTTGCGATGTCAGTTCTTCAAGTGTTAGACCTTTATATACTTTTGGCAATACCATAATATATTTATTTTTTATATTTGTTGAATTTAATTGCGCGCACCATATATGTTGCTGTGGTTTTTTTCTGATTTTTAAGTATTTTGCTTTAAGTATTTTGGTTTTTAAGTGCTTGTATATTGCTTTTAAATACTTTTGGTTTTAGGTATTTTGTGTTTTTAAATATTTTGGAGTGATTTGGTTGGGGTTTTCTTGGATTTTTACCTACAAAAGTGTAGAAAACGCGCATTTTTAAAATTTGAAATATAACTCCTAGTGTTTGTTTTTTTATTATTTTTTATGGGTTTTTAAATACCCTATTAAATAAGAATATAGCACTAAAGATTATGATATTCTAAGTATTAATATATATAATATATAGACGAGCATCCTAAATTAAATTTATAAGATGTTGTGGATGGTGTTGATGACACAAACTATTAATAATCATAAGAAACACCTTTAAATTATTCTAATTTTTTCTAAAATTAAGTTTTTACCTTGCAATTCTATCTTTTGGTCTTGGCAAAGGTAAAGACAGTAAATAAAATTATTAAGACATTGGGCGCGCGCCTTATTTTTAAATACTTGTTGTGCAGAAACTTCTTGTGATTTTTTGTCTTTTTTTGCCGCGCCTATTTAACATATATTGTATAAATACGCTATACACAACCGCGCATCTAATCAAAGAAAAATACTTAAAATATTTTATGTGAAAATTTACACAATATATTATGTTAAACTATCAAACCTTTGAAGTTCCTGAGGACACGCAAAAAGAAGCACTAAATCTTCTTCAACAAATAGCGAAAACAGGAAATATAAAAAAAGGCACTAATGAGGTTATAAAAGCGATTGAGCGTAGCCAAGCAAAAATTGTTTATATAGCGATGGATGTCTCTCCTGAAGAAATTGTGGCTGTCTTGCCTCCTTTGTGTAATGAAAAAAAGGTTCCATATATATTTATAAACACTAAAAAAAATCTTGGAATTGCAGCAGGTATAAGTGTAGGTTCTGCGTCAATAGCAGTTGTTGAAGCTGGAAAATTAGAAGACGAACTTAAAAAATTTACACAAAAAATAACAACTCTTAGTGCAGAGACATCAAAACCACAGCAAGAACAAACTCAATAAAATGGCTGCACCAAACCCCCAACAACAAGAATTTCCTTCGTTAGGTGAGATTATTGAAGTTGGAGATAAGGGCGCGGGCAGTGGAAAGAATGTAACATTTGTTAAAGTAAAAATTTTGAGTGGGCGAGATAAAGATAAAATTATAAATAGAAATGTGTCAGGACCTGTGGAAAAAGGCATGCTTGTTCGCTTGGTTGAGACAAGGACCGAAGCTTAGCTGGTTTAAGCATTATATTATTTGATTGTCTTTTGTTGTGCTTTCTTATATTGTTCTGTCTGTTTGCTTATTTATTAGATTAATTTATTTGAATACTGCACAACTTTACATTAAATTTATTTAAATAGCACACAACAATATTAATTTATTTGAATACTGCACAACTTTACATTAAATTTATCCAAAGAGCGCGCTCAAACCAGCTGCTGCTTCATCACCAACTTCTTTTTTTTCTTCTTTCTTTTTTTCAGAAGATGCAGGAGATGCACTTGCTGCTACTGCCGGAGCTGCTACGACACTCGCGTTTGCGATTGCCTCTTCAATATTCACATTTTCTAAGCTTGCGACTGTTGCTTTTACAATTGCGTTGTCTACTTGCGCGCCAGTTGCTTGAAGAACTTTTTTCAGATTTTCTTCATTTGCTGGTTGTTTGACCTCGTGCAAAAGCAATGCTGCATAAATTGTTTCCATCCCCATAATATTGTTTTGAGAGATGTTTAAAAAGGAAGGAACAGTTTATTTAAATATAGATGTTATTGTTTGTTTTTTGAAAAATAAGAGTTTATTTTACCTAAAATTTGTTTAAAAATACAAAAATCATCTTAAAAATACAAAGATTTATTTTACCTAAAATTTGTTTAAAAATACAAAAATCATCTTAATAATAAGTTAATTAATTAAGTTAGTTAGTCAGTAAGTTCTATAAAAATCCTCTGAAAAACTTATAAATAATTTGGCTTGGTTGTGTTGGTTGGTCGTGGTAGTAGATCAAATAAAAAAAATATGTTAATTATAATAGATACAAATGCGTGGATTGCAGGAGTTCGTCAGAAAGTTGATATTTTTAGAGAATTGAATCGTTTGTTTGGCGAATATGAGTTGCTTGTTTCATCTTTTATCTGTGAAGAACTAATCAAAGTTGCAAAAAAAACCAAAAAAGGCAAAGACAAACAGGCGGCAAAAATTGCTTTAGATCTTATTAAAATTAGAAAATTAAAAATAACTGAAACTAACTCTAATCAAGATATTGATTCTAACATTATTGACCTAATTAAAAACTTACGCCACCAAAACAAAGAGATTGTTTTGGTTACAAATGACAAAGATTTGCAGGCGCGCGCCAAATATATTGGAGCCAAAATAATTGCTTGGAAGCGTGGCAAAATCTTGGATACTATCTGAGAATTTTGATATAAGCATCAGCAGCTACCCTTCTCATCATTTGTCAGCGGGTGTTAATTTCATCATATGCTTAATGTTTTTATAGAAGGTTAGCATCTTTAAATAAGATAACAAGAGCAATGAGCCAAATTCATCTTTAAAAGCGCGCACAACACATTAATTTATTTAAATAGCGCACCACAACACTATATTAGATTTATTTAAATAGCGCACCACAACACTATATTAGATTTATTTAAATAGCGCACAACACATTAATTTATTTAAATAGCACACCACTCAACCCAAGAGATACAGGATTTATATATATTAGTCTGCTGAAGCTACTGCGACACTTGTGTTAGTGTTATGTCTTTTCCTTTTTTAACTCTAACCAGTGCATTAGATCTCTAAAAATTTCATCATAATTAATATAGCCCAATGCTGTTGTTTTATTTTCATAAATATTGTGAAAAGCGCTATTAGCAGTTACATAAAAATTAGATTCTAACATTTCAGGGGATAAGTTGCCTATTTTTACAAGTTCATCAAACCACGCTTTTCTAAGCATAATGTCCCCCCAAACAAAATTCCAATCATTTTTCCACACAACAACATTGCTTGAAATTCTTTTTATAATTTCACTATCTCCTGATTGCAGCGCATCTGTTGGCTCAAGCTCGTCGGTTTCTGCGTTATACACCATCAAATCAACAAAAGCGTTTTCTTTTACAGGGTCTGTTGTCCATCGTTTTCTCACTTCTGTAATTCGTGTTACGCGCCGTTCTTTTTTTAGTCCGCCAGGTGATTTTATTATACTAGTAATCACAATTATGTCTGTTGCTTTAAAACTTGTAATTGGCACGTGCAAGTCATTTACTACCCTGTCAAAAACACCATAAGGAGAATCTCCATGGATTGTTCCGCCGACAATATTTGCAAGAGCACCTACGCGCATTGCCTCATATAATGTGATTGCTTCTTCACTTCTGACTTCTCCAAGTATCAACGCAGAATCACCCAACCTTAAAGATACTCTTATGGCAGATGAAACCGGCAACTCTGTGCCTGTTTGAATAATAGGTGATTGTGCTTGCAAACTTTCAACATTATAACCATTTTTTCGCATAGTGTCAACATCAATTTCGCGTGTATCTTCTACAATAATAAATCGATGTTTGTTCAACACTTGAAAAATCATTGATGATAAAAAAGATGTTTTTCCGCTTCCACGCGTTCCTGCAACTAAAAAAGTTGATGAATAATCCACAAAAAAAGAAATAATCGCAGCACCTAAAGAATTAATCATCTTATTTTTTATAAATAAAGGCAAAGTCCAAGGATTACTTCTATGGCGACGTATGGTTAATCCTATACCATAAGCATTTAAAGGAGGGTGGGTAACAGCTATTCTTACTCTTGTATTTGGAGGAAAGTTAAGATATGTATCGAGTGTTGGGACTGATTCATCAAGCGGGCGGTTTGACAACATTTTTAGTTTAGTAACCCATGCAGTCAGATCATAAATAGTTGGGACTATATTTGTTTTACATTCGCCATATATTGAGTGGTTAACATATATTGGCTTAGTTCCAGCAGGAGCATTTATATATATGTCTTGGATTTTAGGGTCATTTGAAATTACTTCTATAATCCCAAAACCAACTGTTTCGCGCACCAAAATAGCTCTTAATTTTAACAAATTTTCGTAAGAGAATGATGAATTATATTTTTTATTTAGCTCAATTAACACATTCAAAATTATGCTAGAAAATATATTTCTCATTTCAGATTGAACATTGCTACTTTTTTCAAAAGGTTTATATTCGCTAATGATTCTGCGGGCTTCGTTTAAAATATTATATTCTGTGTCGCTTAAAAAATACTCTTGCGGCTCGATTGAATAAATATAATTGATATCATCTTTAATTTTATATATTGACACTTTAACATTGTCAACTGAATAGCTATTTATTTCTATAGCATCTTCAGAAGGCTTAAGTTGGATATTTGTGTATATAAAGCTTGGCCTTATGAGCGGATGAAAAATAGTAGTATAGATGTCCCGCGAACCAACATAACCAGGCAAAGAATCTTTTATTTTTTTAATTATTTGCGTTTTTTCTAAAAGATTTAGGGAAGGTGTTAAGTGTTTGTCTATAAATGCTAAATGCATATCTTTAAACTCATCTTTTGTATATTGAACTTTGTAGATTATATCTCGTCGCATCTTGTTGATGTGTGTGTATGCAATTATGGGATGTGAATATATGATTTTTTCAAGGATGTGGCGAAATTGAAAAAACAATACAAGATATTCTGGTTGGGTTTGGTACTGTGGTATTAGATCGAGAACATTATATGATTTTTTTAAATAATTAATTACATCTATAAAATCATTTAGCATTGCTGTTTGCTCTGGAGGATATTCAAATTCCATTTGCTTTGAAAGTACAATCTTGCTAACACTGCCTACTAATTCAAGAATGCGAAGCACTTGTTCCATTGCAAAATCAGAATGTTCAATTGAAGCAAATTGAAAAGTATTGTGAAAATTTATTTTTAGAATTGCACCTGATTTGTCTTTTTCGATAATATATGGTAATATTTGCAAAATATCTGTTTGCGGGACTTGGAGCGAATCTATACTGGACTTTACAACATCAGACATAGAACTTTTAGAACCCTGGGATAAATTTTTATTTTTAAGAGTGTTTTGTTTTTCTTTTTCATCTTCCATAAGTATTTTATGTTTTTATGCGCACAACGGGACTCGAACCCGTGTCCCCACCTTGGCAAGGTGATGTCTTACCACTAGACTATGCGCGCTTAATTTTTTTAGATATTTGCAATTATCTAAAATTGTTTAAATGGCCAAGTAATAATATCTACAATTGTCTTCAATACTCCTAAACCTGCGCCAAACATATTTATTATGGTTGTAAAAAGACCATTAATACTATACAAAACAAACTTTATAAATCCTGGCGCAGTATTGTTGAGGAAATTAATAAGAATAAATAATAATATTACTATAATTACTAACACTACAAGAACCAGAACAATATCATTTTTTTCATCAGCCATATTGTTTTATAAAAAGTGAGATAAAAGTACATACAAGCAAAAACTAAAAACTATAATCACAAAAATAATAATAGCAATGATTTTAGGAGGGAGGTGTAAGACAGCCATATTCTTTTTAGAAACCAATATTTAGAGAAAAGTGTAAGACAGCCATATTCTTTTTAGAAACCAATTGCCCCAAAAAAATAAGTAAATATCACAAGCAATGGAAAAATAATTCCTACTGGCAAAGACGAGCTTTTTATAAAAATAAAGTTCACCTTTTCTTGCTTTAATAAATTCAATAAAAAAGGGGTTATTTTTGACCATGCGGGCGCGATGATTTTTCCATTTTTTATAATAGCCTGGCTGAGTTCTTTACCTTTCAAATTAGCGTATTTTGCTGTTTTAACATTAATTTTTGCTGTAAATAGGTCTTGTTGTGACATTGCTATGAGTGTTGAGCAAACAAGAATAAATCCGAGCAAAAATGCGAATAAGTTAAAGTAAATAAATAAAAACAAGTAAATAACTGCATAAATAGTCATTGCTCCTGCCAAAATAAAATTTTTTTGGCAAAAACTCTTAAAATTTGCAAATATTTGTTTGTTGTTGTCGCGCAAATGATAAACTATGTGTCCTAAAACCAAAAAAACCAATAAAATAAAGAAATTATAGAGCAAAACAAGGGGAACAGCAAATAACAAGTTTGTTTGTGGTGTTGCAGGAAGAAGCACAGCCAGCCCAGCCAAAAACCTCACATCTGCACCCCCAAGACCCGCAAAATAATAAAGCAAAAGACCAACAAAATAAAGTAATATTGCTCCTCCAATTGCATTAAATAAATAATTTTCGTAGAATAGCCATAACACAACAAACCAATACATAATACCCAAAGCCAGGGGTAAATAGGACACCCAATTTTCAACTTCACCTTTTTTTAAGTCATAATATGCAAAAAGCAATGCAAATGTCAAAGCTATAATATAAGGAATCTCTAACAACATAATATTTTTAGATGCTACTAACAACCATAATTTACACCATAACTAATTTTACAATTTACGCACCAACTAACTAATTTTACAATTTACGCACCAACTAATTTTAGTTTACACTAATTTTACAATTCACACATCAACTAACTAATTTTACAATTTACGCACCAACTAATTTTAGTTTACACTAATTTTACAATTCACACATCAACTAACTAATTTTACAATTTACGCACCAACTAATTTTAGTTTACACTAATTTTACAATTCACACATCAACCAAATTATTACAAATATATTATGGTTAATCTGCCTTTCTTTTTCCATGAGCTTTGCGTAGAAGATATAATGTCATATAAATTGATTTCAGCACCAGTAAGTACTTCTGCTGTGGATTGTATTAAAATTATGAAAAAAAATCGCGTTGGAACCTTGTTAATTGAAGATACAAAAAAAAATATTATAGGCATAATAACTGAAAGCGACATTATCTCAGCAATTCCAAGGCATAATATTTATGTGCTAAAAGCAGGAGATATTATGACTAAAGATTTAATCACTGTCAATTTAAATACAACCGTAACAGAAGCAACAAATCTTATGTTTAAAAAAAATGTTAAAAGATTTCCTGTTGAAAAAGATAAAGTGATTGTTGGCTTGATTACATACCGTGATATTTTGCGCACTAAACCTGAAGAGATTATAAAAAAGCGCGAAATGATTAAAATAAGAGGACTTGATAGAAAGAAAGGAATTAAAAATAAATCAATTGAAGGTTATTGTGAGGAGTGTCATAATCTTTCAGAAAATTTACAATTAGTTGATGGAGTATGGATTTGCGAACATTGCGTTGCTATGAAAGGTGAAAATGGAGGTAATTAATAAATGGCTAAGCAAGAAATAGAAGTATTTAAGCAGATAATTACTTATGAAGGCGATGATCCAATGAAGGTATATAAAACAGGAAAAGTAAAATCACTGTTTAGCACTTTTGGAGATATTAGCGAAACATACACTTTCAAACAGCGAAGCCCAACTGATTTTTGGTTTAAAATAGAATTAAAATCAAAAAAAAAACTGTCTGAAGAAGATATTTGTATAAAAGAAATAGCAAATGAAATAGGTGTTAAAATAGAAGGTAATTTAAAGAGACAACCAGTACCACAAGGCCAGCCAACAGAAACAGGTAATGTTGAAGTTGAAATTAAGGGAAAATTTATATTTGACAGAAAAGAATATATTGATGATGATATAAGTGCTGTTGGACGCGCTATGGGTAGAGGAGTTTATGAAATGAAGCAAGGAGTTTATAATGTTTGCGTGCTCAACCCACTTAAAGAAAAATATAAAAAAATACTTATTGAGCAAGGCCGCAAAGTTTATGAAGAAGTTAAAGCAACATTTAATTTACAGAAATTAGAGTAGTTTGTGTTTTTTGCAGTTTTTAAAAAGAAATGCAAAGATATGTTTTTGTTTTGGATTCAAAATATGATGTTTTTAAATGTAAATATTAGCATAATTTATCTAAAAATGATGCTGTTTTCGTAATGCATCTCTAAATTGCGCGCCCTTTTTAAACTACCTTGCTAAAAGACATTATAGAAGAGTTTTTACTTTTCTGTATTAAATCCCCTGTAAGGCAGGAGATTTATAAAGTTTGCAACGCAAACTTTCACATAAAATAAATACAAAAAAACAATAAAAAAGAGGAAACAATGACAAAATATAAAAAACAAATACCAATAGAAGAACGGGAGCGAATTGAATTGAAGAAGCAAATTGAATCCTATAAAAATTCCCTGAAAATTGCTAAAGAAATCGGAGATACAAAAGGCGAGTCAAACTGTTATACAAATTTAGGTATTGCTTATCGTAGTTTAGGTAATTTCAAAAAAGCAATTGAATACCATAAAAATTCCCTAAAAATTAAGAAAGAAATCGGAGATACAAAAGGCGAGTCAGCATGTTATACAAATTTAGGTGTTGCTTACTATTATTTAGGTGATTTCAAAAAAGCAATTGAATTCAATGAAAATTCCCTAAAAATTGCTAAAGAAATCGGAGATAAAGCAGGCGAGTCAAAATGTTATGGAAATTTAGGTGTTGCTTATCGTAATTTAGGTAATTTCAGAATAGCAATTGGATTCCATGAAGATTCCCTGAAAATTGCTAAAGAAATCGGGGATAAAGCAGGCGAGTCAAAATGTTATACAAATTTAGGTGTTGCTTATGATGGGTTAGGTAATTTCGGAAAAGCAATTGAATTCCATGAAAATTCCTTGAAAATTTTTAAAGAAATTGGGGATAAAGCAGGCGAGTTAAAATGTTATACAAATTTAGATATTGCTTATGGGAGAAGGAACAATCTTAAAAAAGCGAATGAATACATAAGAAAAGCAAAAGAAGAAGAAAAAGAAGATTTAAGCGAGTTATTAGAAAATCTTACTGCTAAGCGAACTGCTAAGCGAGAATCACCAAAACTTTAACTTATAAATAACTTTTAATTGTTAAGAAAGAGAAAAAGACATATTTGTTTTGCCTGAACCTGAACGCGTGATGAGGGGATGCGCTATTAACAAAAATTGCATTTGAATCCCCAAAACAGAATATTATTAACTCAGCAATTTATGGCAGTGATACAAATTTCAAGCATAATATTATGGAAAATGTGATTGTAGGCCAAATTGTTACTATTGGAACTGGATTGTGGAATATTAAAGCAAAGTCACCTAAATAAATATAAAAAAATAAATATAAAATTTACTGAGCAAACAAAAACCCCAGATATAAATAAATATGCTTGTTTTTGGGGTTTTTATACCCAAAAGTTATATGCTTCTACAAAGTGCAACCCTTTTTAAACTACCTTGCTAAAAGACATTATAGAAGAGTTTTTACTTTTCTGTATTAAATCCCCTGTAAGGCAGGAGATTTATAAAGTTTGCAACGCAAACTTTCACATAAAACAAAAAAACAAAACAAAATAAGGAGGAAAAAATGGGCAAAAATAACAATGGAGATGGAAAGGGAAATGATAACAATCAAAAAGAATATAACAATTACTGTAAAAGAATAGAAAAAGAGATAGATATAATAGATCTATATAGAAAAATAGAAGAAAAAGAAAGGAGTTGAGAAAGTAGGGAAGTGAGAAGAACAGAAGATATAGTAAGCAGAATAAGAAATTTCGACGAAATAATTGAAATTTATAAGAAGGCTATAAATAAAACTCCAAATAAAAAAGATAAAGCAACATATTTTAAATTGATGGGTTTTACTTGTCTGGATTTTTATAATAATCTAAAAAGTGCAAAAGAAGCAAAGAAATATTATACAAAAGCCCTGAACCTTTTTGGAGAAATGGGGGATAAAGCAGGCAAGTCAGCATGTTATAGCGGTTTAGGTAAAATTGAGTATCTTGTTTCATTTGGGACTCCTAATTTAGATGGTTTGAAAAAAGCAGAAAAATACTTTAAACTTTCCTTAGAAATTGATGTAGATCCAGCAAGTAATATACACAATAATGTGCTTTTGGGTGATATTTATAAGATTTTAGGTAAGTTAAATGAAGCAAACAACTGCTATAGAATGGCTTTGAAAATCAATGAAAAACTTAGTGAGGTTGCGGATAATAAAGTAAAAGATGAAAAGGGTTTTATTAACAAAACATCAAACACCTCCTGTACTCTTTAAGTAAAAAATTTTTACTTGTTTCTTGAAATTTAATTTTGAATAGTTTAAATTTAACAAGCACAAGCAAAATAATTAAAAATATAAATAAAGGAATCAAAGACAGCATTGAAAAAAGACAGATTTTATAAATTTTTGTTGCATTACTCATTTTTTGTAAATATCTTGTTCAGTTAGTTGGTGCGCGCAAAGTTTATCAAAATATATTTTAACACCTGACAAATGCCCTGCACCAAGAACAACAAGAACTTTTTGGTTTGTTGGGTTTGTGGTTATAATCGCACATATAACTTTTTATAAAAGAATTATGATATCTAATGACATCCAAAAAATTGCAGAGAACTTAAAAGAAAGCATTAAAATGCCAGAATGGGCGCGCTTTGTAAAAGCTGGAGTTTATGCAGAGAGACAACCAACCCAAGAAAATTGGTGGCAGTTGCGCGCATCAGCAATCCTACGCAAAATAGCTCTAAGAGGACCAATTGGGGCGCGCAAATTACAAAAGATTTTAGGAAAAATGAAAAACTGCGGAGTAAAGCCAGACAAAAAACGCAATGCAAGCGGAAAAATTATCAGAACAATATTACAACAGCTTGAATCTAACAAAATAATTGAGCAATCTAAAAGCAAAAAAAAAGGCAGAGTTGTGACAAAGAGTGGATTAGAGATTTTAAAAGATTAAAAATAATAAAAATATTATGAATTACAATACAACCAAAGAACAAAAATTTTATAAAGCATTACAAGATGTTTTTATTGGCGCCAAGATTGAAGGCGAAGGTGGTTTTGTTAATTTGATGAGGATAAAGTCAAATTACTACCGCAAAATTGAAGACATC
>Ga0210030_1000590_pt1 | contig 26968 bp, 30 predicted proteins | sample CryGeymeta201523_FD_183986 | JGI IMG/M metagenome (GOLD analysis project Ga0210030, IMG submission 183986) | Groundwater microbial communities from Crystal Geyser aquifers in Utah, USA - Crystal Geyser metaG 2015-23 (SPAdes) (version 2) | ecosystem: Environmental > Aquatic > Deep subsurface >...
GGAGAAAGAATTTCCATCTCTTGAATATTCGCCAAAAAGCATTAAAAAATCATTGTTTAGCGTGCCCTTAACCTATATGGGTTTTAGTGGGTATTTAAATCCGTTAACCAACGAATCTCAGATAGATTATTTAATTCCAACCTATATATTCCCTACCACAGCGTCGCACGAAGTGGCACATCAATTAGGATATGCAGCCGAAAATGAAGCTAATTTTATTGGGTGTTTAGCCGCGATTAATCATGACGATGTGTATTTTAAATACTCCGGTTACACCTTTGCGCTTCGTTTTTGTTTAAATGAAATTTACAGGCGTGATGAAGTGTTATTTGATACCATTACAAAAACCGTGCACAAAGGTATTTTAAAAAACTATGAAGAGATGCGAACGTTTTGGGAAGGCTATAAAAATCCTGCCGAACCTATTTTTAAAAAAACCTACAGTTCTTATTTAAAGGCCAATAAACAAGCTAAAGGCATGGAAAGCTATAGCTATGTGGTGGCGTTGTTTGTAAACTATTTTGAAACCAAAACCTTAGAATGATTTGAATAGACTTAAATGATATGGGAATGAATAAACAAATTAACAGCATACAAAACCCTTACATCAAGCAACTGGTTCAGTTAAAAGATAAGGCGCGCGAACGTAAAAAAAGCGGGTTATTTTTAATAGAAGGCGAACGCGAAATCATGTTGGCGGTAAAAGGTGGCTACGCGTTGGAAACCATCTTGTTCAATCCAGAAATCATGAGTGCAGAACAACTAAACAGCTTAATAACAAATGTCAGACTGAGCGCAGTCGAAGTCCGAATTATAGAAATCACACAGGATGTATATCAAAAATTAGCTTACCGCGATACTACTGAAGGAATTCTGGCGGTAGCCAAAAGCAAAACACATGGCATGTCTGAGTTAAAATTCAGCTCAAAAAACCCCTTGATTTTAGTAGCCGAAGCACCCGAAAAGCCAGGCAATATAGGCGCTCTTTTAAGAACCGCCGATGCTGCCCATGTAGATGCGGTAATCATTGCCAATCCTAAAACCGATTTATACAACCCAAACATTATACGCTCTAGTGTGGGTTGCGTGTTTACCAATCAAATTGCAACAGGTACAACTTCTGAAATCATTGCGTTTTTAAAATCAAACAACATTCCTATTTATTGCGCTGCTTTACAAGCTTCGGTGCATTACACGTCTCCAGATTTTACAAAACCTACGGCTATTGTGGTGGGTACAGAAGCTACTGGATTGAGTGATGCCTGGTTAGAACATTCCACGCAAAACATTATTATTCCTATGCACGGTGAAATAGATTCTATGAATGTATCGGTTGCTGCAGGAATTCTTATTTTTGAAGCCAAAAGACAACGGATTAACAATTAACAATTAATGATGTGTGATGTACAATTAATGATGAATAATTAACAATTATTGATGAATAATAATATTATGAAAGAAAATTTAATTGCAACCAAAACCTATGCATTTGCACTTAGCATGATCAAATTAAGCAGAGCTTTGATTGCTAATAATGAATATGTTCTTTCAAAGCAAATTTTAAGATCGGGTACTTCCATTGGAGCTAATGTTGAAGAAGCGATTGGAGGTATTACAAAAAAAGACTTTCGAGCAAAAATGTCCATTTCATACAAAGAAGCTAGAGAAACCCACTATTGGTTGAGACTCCTAAAAGATTCCGACTATCTCTCTAATGGAGAATTTATTGAACTCGAAAATGAACTCAACAGTATTTTAAAAATACTTTTTAAAATAATTCAATCGTCCAAAGAATAATTATAAATTACTAATCATTAATTGTACATCACACATCATTAATCACTCATTACTAATCATTAATCGCTCATTACTAATCAATTATTCATGACCTCAACAACCTTATTCAACATCATCATCGCCATCATCATCATCAATTTTATAGTTGACAAAATTTTGGACGCCTTAAATGCCAAACATTTTAAGGATGCGCTACCAGAAGATTTACAAGATGTTTATGATGAAACCGAGTATAAAAAATCGCAAAACTATAAAGCTACCAATTACAGATTTGGCATCATCACATCATCGTTTTCTTTAGTTTTAACCTTGGCTTTTTTGTTTTTTGATGGATTTGAATTTGTTGACAATATTGCTAGGGGTTTTAGTGAAAACCCAATCATGATCGCTTTAATTTTCTTCGGAATTATTATGATAGGCAGCGATATCATTACCACACCGTTCTCCTACTACAGCACCTTTGTGATTGAAGAACAATTTGGATTTAATAAAACGACCAAAACAACTTTTTTTCTGGATAAACTAAAAGGTTGGCTGATGATGGCTTTGGTTGGCGGTGGCATTTTAGCGCTCATTATATGGTTTTATCAACTGAGTGGTACACATTTTTGGCTATACGCATGGGCATTAGTTGCTGTTTTTACCTTGTTTATGAACATGTTTTATTCTCGATTGATTGTGCCTTTATTTAACAAACAAACGCCATTAAAGGAAGGTAGTTTAAGAGATAGCATTTCAGCTTATGCAAAAACCGTGGGATTTACCTTGGATAAAATATTTGTGATTGACGGCTCGAAACGCAGTACCAAAGCCAATGCCTATTTTTCGGGTTTTGGCAGCGAAAAACGAGTCACCCTTTACGACACCTTAATTAATGATTTGGAAGAAGAAGAAATTGTGGCGGTTTTGGCGCATGAGGTTGGACACTACAAGAAAAAACACATCATTTTTAATTTAGTAACCTCTATGGTACTTACGGGTTTTACGCTTTATATTTTGTCGTTATTTATTTCAAATCCGTTGTTGTCAAACGCTTTAGGTGTTGAGACGCCTAGTTTTCATATTGGACTCATTGCTTTCGGATTGTTGTACGCGCCTATTTCTGAAATTACGGGACTCATCATGAATCTGTTTTCAAGAAAGTTTGAATACCAAGCGGATGATTATGCCAAGAACACTTTTAAAGCTGAACCATTAATTACATCGCTTAAAAAACTGTCAAAAAACAGTTTGAGCAATTTAACGCCACATCCAGCCTATGTGTTTATGCATTACTCACATCCAACGTTGTTAGAGCGGATTGTGAATTTGAAGAAGTAATCTCGTTAATTATTGAACAATCTGTTTGAGCTCCATGACCTCAGGAAGGAAAAAAAACCTCTAGGCAACAAGCTTTGAAATGAGTCCATCAAGAAAAACAAACGATTAAATTGATAATTTTGTATCTTTGATAAAAAGCTTAATAAAATGAATTTAGAAGCTCGAAAAATAGAATTTGTGCAAGAATTTTTAAAACTTCAAAGTGAAGAAGCTGTTTCACGTCTTGAAAAAATTTTGAGAAAAGAAAAAAATGCTTCAGACGAGCGAACATTTGAGCCTATGACTGAAGGTGAACTAAATAAAAGAATTGACCAATCGGAATCTGATTTTAGAAACAATCGATTTAAAAACAGTTCTGAACTTTTATCCAAATACAAATAATGACCTTGAAAATTATTTGGTCTGAATTTGCTGAAACTCAACTTGACGAAATTTAGGAGTATTACGAAAAGAAAGCTAGTTCAAGAGTTGCAAAAAAACTTCTAAAAGGAATTATCAACGAACCAAAGAGCTTGTTAAAAACACCACAAATTGGACAAGAAGAAGAATTACTAAAACAAAGGGACGTTAATTATCGCTATTTAGTTTTCAAAAACTACAAATTAATTTACTCTGTGGATACGGAAAACGGATTTATTAAAATTTCTGATGTTTTTGATACTAGACAAAATCCACCTAAACTTAAACGAAAAAAATAAAGCCCGTTGCCAACACCATATAACATTGATAGCATTGTCAAAAGTTGCGTTAACGATTGAAGCGGCATCCTTTTTTTATGGATTCCTGCATACGCAGGAATCCATAAAAAAAGATATAGCGAAAAGCGTGTTAAAACGCCCAAAAAATCAATAAAAATTCCGTTTTAAATAAAAAGATTACCTCCTTTAAGGGAATACCAAATAAAAGACTATCTTTGCCGCTTGAAATTCAGAGATGAATTTAAATTCCTCAGAGTGAGGATGTGTTACAAGAAGGTTAAGTTAAGTATGTCGATTCGCTTCTTATGTAACACCACATAACAACATCGAATACTTACTTAAGAATGAACACATTCCAACAATTGGGTCTAAATGAAGACCTTTTACAAGCTATTACAGATTTAGGTTTTGAAACGCCTAGTGATGTTCAAATAAAAACCATTCCCGTTTTAGTTGAAAAAGACACCGATTTGGTAGCCTTAGCGCAAACTGGAACTGGTAAAACAGCTGCTTTTGGTTTCCCCATGTTACAAAAAATCAATATAGATAGCAGAACCACACAAGGACTAATTTTATCGCCTACCCGCGAGCTTTGTTTACAAATTACCAATGAGATGAAATTATATGGTAAATATTGTAAAGGCCTTAATGTGGTGGCCATTTATGGAGGCTCCAGTATTACAGACCAAGCCAGAGACGTTAAAAAAGGGGCTCAAATTATTGTAGCAACTCCAGGACGTATGAAGGACATGATAAGCCGAAAACTGGTTGATATTTCTAAAATTGAATATGCGGTTTTAGATGAAGCTGATGAAATGCTTAACATGGGTTTTTATGAAGATATTACCGATATTTTATCCTATACACCTCAAGAAAAAAGCACTTGGTTATTTTCTGCAACCATGCCAAAAGAGGTTGCTTCTATTGCAAAAAAATTCATGCACAACCCCGTAGAAATTACGGTAGGCAATAAAAATGAAAGCACCAATCAGGTTTCTCATGAGTACTACTTGATAAACGCCAGAGACCGATATGATGCATTAAAACGTTTATCGGATGCCAACCCAGATATATTTTCGGTGGTATTTTGCAGAACCAAACGCGATACCCAAAAAGTAGCCGAGCAATTGATTGAAGACGGTTATAGCGCAGGTGCTTTGCATGGCGATTTAAGTCAGAATCAGCGTGACCTTGTTATGAAATCTTTCAGAAACAAACAAATACAAATGTTGGTAGCTACCGATGTAGCGGCCCGTGGTATTGATGTGGATGATATTACCCATGTGGTTAATTACCAATTACCAGACGAACCAGAAATTTATACGCATCGTTCTGGCAGGACAGGACGTGCTGGAAAAACAGGAATCTCAATGGTTCTTGTATCAAAAAGTGAGGTTAGAAAAATAAAAAGCATTGAGCGTATTATTAACAAAGCCTTTGTTAAAAAAGAAATTCCAGATGGTATGGAGATTTGTGAAGTGCAACTCATGTCGCTTGCCAACAAAATACACAACACCGAAATCAATCATGAAATTGATAAATACTTAACCAATATTAACGAATTATTTGCAGAATCAACCAAAGAAGACCTGATAAAGAAATTCTTCTCGGTTGAATTTACCCGCTTCTTCAACTATTATAAGAAAACTAAAAATTTAAACATAGAAGGTTCAGCTTCTGATGAAAGAGACTTTTCAAAAGAATCGGACTCTACCCGTTATTTTATTAATGTAGGAAGTAAAGATGGTTATGACTGGATGAGTTTAAAAGATTTCTTAAAAGAAGTTTTAGAACTTGGTCAAGATGATGTTTTTAAAGTGGAGGTAAAAGAGAGTTTCTCGTTCTTCAATACAGAAAAAGAATTAAAAGAAAAAGTATTGACCTTTTTTACAGATTATAAGCATAATGGCCGATTTGTAAATGTTGAAGTCTCTGAAAACCGTGGAGGTGGCGGAAGACGTAATGAAAGAAGAAGTGGCGGCGTACGTAGAGATGACAAAAAAACAGGAGAAAGAAGAAGCAGTGATAGAAGATCTAGCCCGAGAGGAGATTTTAACCGCAGTGAAAAAAGAAGTTCAGGAGGATTAGATTCTGGAAACAGAAGCGAAAGAAGACGTTCTGAAAGCAGCCCAAAACCAAGGCGCTCTGGTAGTTCAGATTTTAAACCAGCATCATCTGGTGTAGACAGACCAAGACGTTCTAGACGATAATTTTTAAACCTCTTTGCTTTTATCAAAGAGGTTTGTTAATTTTAAGTCAAAAAAATTGCAATGGCATATATATTGGTATTTTGTTTACTATTTTTATGCTTAATAAAAAAATAATGAAAAAGTATCTCATTCTCTTTACGTGCTTATTAACTAGTGTCTTTTCTTTTGCTCAAGAAAGTACTACCGTAAAAGGAGTGGTTATGAATGGTAGTGACGATTTGCCTCTGGAGAGTGTTAATATTGTTAACCTCAATCAAGTTATTGGAACATCAACCAATGTAAAAGGTGAATTTGAAATTAAGGCCAATGCTAACGATACCTTACACTTTTCATACTTAGGTTTTAAGTCTATTAAAGTAAGGGTTACTAACGACTGGATAAAGTTTGGTAGCTCAAAAATTGAATTAACAGAAGTTGCTTTAGCCTTAGAGGAAATTGTGATTAATCAATTAAAACTCACTGGGTATCTTGAAGTGGATATCAAACAAGTGCCTATAAACAACAATTACCGTTACAGTATTTCTGGGTTACCAACCAAAGGCTATGAAGCGAGTTCTCCATCGGCCATTACTAGGGTTTTGGGCTCTATATTCAATCCGGCAGATTTCTTAAATAGAATGTTTGGCAAAAAACCCAATGAAATGCGAAAGCTTAAAAAAATGAAACAGGATGATGAGATTAGAAATATTCTGGCTTCGAGATTTGATAGAGAAATGCTAACAGCCTTGCTTCAAGTAGATCGGGTGGATTTAGATGAAATTGTTAGTCAGTGCAATTATTCCAAAGGATTCATTCAAACAGCCAATGATTTACAAATATTAGACGCTATAAGCGAGTGTTATGAAGAATATAAATTATTGAGTAGAGGACGAACCAATAGATTATAAACAGCAAGAGATTAGGCTTTTTCTAAAAGTGCTTTTAACTGGCTTAAGCCTTCTTCAAAATCCTTTCCTACAGCTTTATCTAAATTATAAAACACCATAAATACGTTTGATGGAAACTCATTTTTTCCATAAAAAGTCCAAGTTACCTTGGTTTGCATTCGTCCAAAGTCTTCAACAGTAATAACGGATTCCGAGATTGATTTCCAAGGTTTAAAAAACCTAAAGGTCGTTTCAATACGTTCATTTTTAACCAGACTTTTTATTTCCTGTTCTCCTATCCCAACATCACTATTGCCCTGCCATTTTGCAATAAAACCTACTTCACCATCGGTTCCAAAATAGGTCTGTTTCATATTGGGGTCTTTCTTTTTCCAAGGAGACCAGTGGTCTTGATTTTTAGTGAACTTCAAATAATCAAAAACAGCAGAATAAGGCCTGTCTATATCAATACTTCGGCTTATTATATAGTCTTTTGGCGCAATAAAAGTCAATAAAACAAACACCGCCACAATAAGTAGGGATAATACAAAAAAAATCATAAATGCTATTAATTAGTTGGTTTAAAACCTATAAATAAAAAGAATTAATCGATACCAAATACAAAAACCAAAATAAATAATTATTTTTAAAAAAGGGTAAATCAACCAAATTTAAAACTTAAAAACCTTCATTAATGAAACACATTGTTGTCCTTACAGGCGCTGGTATGAGTGCCGAAAGTGGTTTAAAAACCTTTAGAGATGCAGATGGCTTGTGGGAAGGATATGATGTTACCAAGGTAGCAACCCCTGAAGGGTTTCATGCAAATCCTGAATTGGTTTTAGACTTTTACAATCAACGAAGGCGACAACTTTTAGAGGTAAAACCCAATCTAGGCCATATAAACTTGGCACGTTTAGAAAAACATTACAAGGTTAGTATTATTACTCAAAATATTGACGATTTACATGAACGTGCAGGAAGTAGCAAGGTGACTCACTTACACGGAGAATTACTAAAAGCAAGAAGCACTTTTGATGAAAACGATATTCAACCTTGGACAACCAATTTGCTATTGGGCAACACTTGTAAAAAAGGCTACCAACTTAGACCTCATATTGTCTGGTTTGGAGAGGCAGTTCCAATGATTGAAAAAGCTATGGATATTTGTATGACGGCTGATATATTGGTTATTATAGGAACTTCTATGCAAGTATATCCTGCGGCAAGTTTAATGCACTATGTGACACAAGGAACGCCAACCTATTTTATTGACCCCAAACCCGCTTTAGAATCCAAACCAAACCTAACCGTTATTGCAGAACCAGCTACCACAGGTGTGAAAAGATTTATTGAATTAATAAACCTTAATTTATAAACACTTTACATCTTCTGTAAGGTTTTCCATTTTACTTTTAGCGGTATTCTCTGTGACTTCTTCGCAATAAACATTATTGATCAATACCCCAGTTTCAAAAACCAATTGAACATAAGTAATACCGCCAAATTCTACTGCTAAAGCATCAACTGAAATCATTCTATTTTTTTTAAGCCGCAAAGCTATGAAAAGATGTGAGATTTTAGATAAGAGATGTGAGATAAAAGGACTAACTTTTAAGATAAGTAAAAATTATTCTGTAGCATGTTTTCTGATTTCTTTAATCTTATGTCTAATATCTTTAAAAAAAGAGTATTTTCGCGGCTTGAAAAAAATTGACCTATGAAACGTATCAATGACTATAAAAAATTGTTTAGTGTTGAAAATGACATTGACCTTAAGCAATTGAAAACCACTTACAGAAACCTAGTAAAAGAGTGGCATCCGGATAAGTTTTTAAAAGGCGATGAAAAAGCTATGGAAGCTGAATTAATGAGCCGGAAAATTATTGATGGCTATCACTTTTTGGTAAGTATTGCTCCTGAAACTACTGCTGCTAATTTAGAGTCATACCATGAAACTATTAATAGCCCCATTATGGATTGGCAACATAAAGGCATGCTTTTAGAAGTTACCTTTTTAGATGGCAATACTTATGAGTTTTTTGGTGTTAACAAGGCCTTATTTATTAAACTTTGTCAGGCTGATAAACTAACTCGTTTTGCCAAGCGAAATATTTTCAACACATACACTTACAGAAAAATAAAAAAAAGCGAGGTAGAGGCTTAATTACTCTTTTTTAATTCGTTGTAAATCCAAGTCATGAAAGTCAAAACTAAAATCTATGTTTGGTGAGATTCCTTTCATTTTAATGCTTTGAGCTACGCCATTTTCATCTAAAGAAAACATGACAAACGCATCACAATTCATATCCTGATATTCCCATTTAATGGCAAAGGTATTGGCATTATAAAAAGACATGGCGCCATTAAGTTTTGGTGAACGATGTGATTTTATCCATAACTGATGGTCTTTTTTAAAAACCTCTACGTTTCCAAACCAATGGTCTTGGTAAATCCCTATATATTTTGATTCATCGATTGGTGTGTTTTTGTTGGCTTCAACCGTTTCCCATACCCTTTTAGTAACATCGTCACCTTTTTCTTCTCTAGATTTTAAGAATTTAGTCAATTTATCAATCCATTGAAAATCATCCAATCCTAAGTAACTATCTTCAATAGTTGATGAAACCGCGTAAAACAATCCACTGCCTCCAGGTTCTGTATTGGTCAACACTACAATACCCAAATTTAAGTCAGGAATCAACAATGTTTTGCTTAACATCCCTGGTAATCCGCCTGTATGAGATACAACCATATTGCCTTTTTTATCGGTTAAATCCCATCCTAAACCATAACCAGCAAAATGCGACTTGTATCTTGGGTTTCTGTTTACAGCTGTGGTTGTATGTATTTTCCACATTTCATGTTGACTTTTCTCTGTAAATAACTGATTTTCAAAATTCTCTCCGTATTTACCTTGATTTAGGTGTAAAAGCATCCATTGAGCTAAATCGTTCACATTAGCGTAGATGCCTCCTGCAGCTCCATTGATCATTTCCTGATAATCTGGTAATACTTTAAAACTTGTATTGGTTGTTGAATGAGGTGATGCCAAATGGCTTTTGTCTGTTATATCATCTAAAGCAGGATAAGAATTATCCATGCCAAGAGGCTCAAAAATCCTGGTTTTTATAAAGGCTTCCCAAGTCATTCCACTCTTTCGTGCAATAAGCTCACCAGCTACTAAGTACAATAAATTATCATAATCCCATTTAGTTCTAAAAGCAGAAACCGGTTTAAAATGCTGAAAGCTTGCCAGTAAATCATCTATGGTAAAATCTGAACCATCTGGAAAAAACATTAAATCGCCCACGCCAAGGCCTAAACCACTTCTATGTGTTAATAAATCCTGAATATTAAAATTTTGCTGGACATACGGATTATACATGGTAAATTCAGGAATATGGTCAATCACCTTATCTGTCCATTTAATTTTTCCTTCTTCTTCTAAGATGGCTAAAGCTGTTGTGGTGAATGCTTTACTATTAGAAGCAATAGCAAAATTAGTATGTTCATTTACAGGCTCATTCGTTGCTTTAGATTTTACTCCAAAACCTTTTTGGTAGATTATCTTTCCGTCTTTAACAATGGCAACAGCAGAACCTGCTACATTAAAAGTTTCCATAGCATGATTCACTAAAGAATCAATTTGTGTATTTGTTAATTGTGCGAAACCTAGGTAGTTAGATACTATTAAAAAACAGGTAATAATAATGGATTGTTTAAATTTCATGGTGATGCGTTTAAGTTTCAACTCTAAAAAATGTGGTATTTATAAAATGATTATATGGTGTTTTTATTTTGAATTCTTTTCTTCTATCCATTTACTCATAAACTTGGTGCTTTGTAGGGTATGATGTTGCAACATCTCTCCTATAAAATTATCCAAACGATGAACCTCTAAGTTATTTTGAATGGTATGGACTTGATACATGAAATCTGAAATAAAAAGGTGCTTGTCAAAACGTGCCTTAATGGCATTGAATCCATTTTTTTGCTTTCCGTTCCAAAAAATCTTGTTGGTATATAGTTCAATGGCTTTTTTTGAAAATTCTTTAGCATCATCAGCTACAAATCCGTTAGGTTCAAAATCACCAAACATGCCTTCTGCAGCTATAGTGGTCATAACACACGGCGTTCCGTTTAACATAGCATCTATGAGTTTTCCTTTGAGTCCAGCACCAAACCTTAACGGAGCCAAACATACTCTGGCATTTTGCATGACCTCATTAACATCATCTGCAAATCCTTTAATGATAAATCGTTCTTTTTTATCGGTGAGCTGAAATATTTTTTCTGAAGCATAGGCACCATACACCTGTATTTCTGCTTCAGGTAGTTTTTTTCTTATCAATGGCCAAATGGCTTCTTTTAAAAACAAAACGGCATCATAATTAGGGTTGTGCAAAAAATTACCAATCATAATAAAATGCTGCCTTTCATTAAACTTTGGCAGCTTTCTTTTGTCGTCCAATGAGACAAACTCTGTTAAAAAAGGTAAATAATACAGTAAGTGCTCGCTGACTTTGAATTGATTTTTTAAAATCTCCATTTCTTCTTCAGAAATAATAAGACTCAAATCGCATCTGTAAATGCTAGCCATTTCGCGCTTTGAGGTTTCATTAAAAAGGTAAGATTTATCAAAAACTTTATTATCCTTTAAAGCATTTGCCCTGCCTTTTCTTAAACAGTGCAAATCTTCGGTATCTAATATTCTTAAGGCTTTTGGGCAATGTTCGGCAACACGCCAACCAAATTGTTCTTCGACCATAAACCGATCAAATAACACAATATCCGGATTAAAAGTTTTAATAAAAACATCAAAACTTGAATCGTTTATTAGAATAGAAATCTCATCGATTCCTAAAACCTCTAGGTTAAAAGCATTCTTGCTTTTTACATTAGCGCTTGCAAAAGTTACTTTGTAATTATTGGCTTGAAAAACTTCTATTAATTGCATCATTCTGCTTCCGGCCGCAGAACTTTTAGGTTCTGGCCAAACGAAACCAATGATTAAAAGATGGCGTTGCTTGATAGTTTTAATGTTTAATGATTTAATAAAATCTACTCTGCTTTTGGTTTTAAAGCATACATCATTCTTACCTGTTTAGCCCACTCGACCACAGCTTCTATTTGTTTATTGGAAAGTTTAGCTTCAGAATGTACCCAAGTATAGGAGTCTAAAGGCATTTCCTTGGCTTCTACCATTTCAATCAATTCTTCCATTTTATGGTCTTTGCGTTTTACTGAATTCCCTACCCAATTTGAGAAATTAAAATGCTTTTTTCCTTCATTCACATGGTCTGTTAACCAATAATTTAATGGTGTAATAGTGTTATACCAAGGGTAACGAGTTACATCACTATGACAATCATAACAACTTTCTTTTAAAATTAATATCACATCTTCGGGTGGGTTTGTTTCATTTAAAAATGGTTGAATAGAAGCCAAATCTCCCTGGTTTTTTTCTGGACCAAAAAATTGAGCTATCACAAAAATGATGAATAAGGCTAAAAGGATTTTTTTTATTGTTTTCATTTTGGGTATTTTTAGTACTATAAATTTACAAATTATTTTATGACCATAGAAGAATTATATAAAGAGTTAACCTACGTTGATGCCACACGCGAAAAACGATTAAAATATGCCAACATGGTGTTGGACGATTTAAGTTTAATGCCTGATTTAATGACTATTTTATTTATGACAGACGACAAAATTTCGTGCAGAGCTGCTTGGATTTTTGAATATGTCTGTGATGAATATATTTATGCCATAATTCCTTATTTAGATGAATTTACCTTAAAAATAAAACAGGTTAATTTGGATTCTGCGGTGAGACCCGTAGCTAAGGTTTGTGAGTATTTGGCAAAAGCTTTTTATTCTAAAGATAACAATACCATAAAAAAAACTCTTTCAAATCTCCATAAAGAACGTATTGTTGAAGCTTGCTTTGATTGGATAATTCAAGATGAAAAAATTGCCGTAAAAGCTTATACCATGAATACCCTTTTTTTATTTGGTAAAGACTATAAATGGGTTTATCCTGAGCTTGCTCAAATCTTGGAACAAGATTTTCAAAATCAAAGCCCTGGTTATAAGGCACGGGCAAAACATATCTTAAAAAAGATTAAAGCAAAACAATAACTAACCTTAATTATTACAATGTCATCACCTTTTGCAATTCTTCTTCTGAAATTATCAATAACTTATTTTTTACGATTCTTGACGTTAAGGTTTTCCAATTTATATCTTGTTTAAAGATATTCTTTAAAATGGGATGTGCTCTTTCAAATTCCTTATTATTCAGCAAATTAATGGCATACCAATATTTCATTTCTAAATTATCTGGAAACAACTTTTGTGCATTCAAATACAAAGCTTCGGCTTTTTTAGTATCACCAGCTTCCATGGCTAAATCGCCTTGGTTCATAAAATCATAGGCTTTTTGTAGTTGGACCAGTCGTTCTAATTCTTCAACCGGATTTTTATGGTCTTCCACTCTTAAATCCATGACAATATCTTCCCAAGAATTTCCTGTAGCCGTTCCTTTTACAATTAAAATAGCCGCAGATTGGCTTCCTCTTATGTCGCCTTTTTCAGTTTGAGCAGCTTTTAATGCCGCTATCATTCGGTCACTTAAATCGCCTTTAGTGGTTTCAAAGGCCAAAGCCATAGCATCCCAAACCGTATTATTGAGCATCATATTGGCTTGAACTGAAAAGTTTTTCCCTTGTTTATGTCCTGCCGCCTCAATACATGAATTTCCTGTGTGAGAAGCAACTTGGCCTTGGGTATTTAAAAAGGCTACCTGCCTAAACATTTCACCACCATCATTAGCTAACAAGACATCCAACGCTTGCTGGGGCGATAACCCTTGTGCCATGAGTGCTAATCCTTTAGGTCCGTAACTTGGATTTACAAAAGACTGTGTTGCCACTACTCCAACGCCTGCCTTACCATACGTTACCACAGAACCTACGCTAAACCAATGCGATTGGACTGCCACACCTATATGGCCTGTAACAGAATCTCTAGCTACAATGGAATAAGTATGAGCTAAAGGCTCAGATGCTTTATAAACCTGTGAAAAAGACAGTTGGCAAAAGAATGCCAATAGAAAGAATGTAAATGATTTCATAGTAAATAAAATTAAAGTTCTAATATAGTTAATTCATCAAACAAAATAATGAAAGAAAAAATCATATTCTGTAATTCGGTATTCGGTGTACAAATACCTATCTTTGACCCTTGTTTTAAAAATGAAAATACATGTCATTATCAGAACTTAATGCCATATCTCCAATAGATGGAAGGTATAGAAATAAAGTAAATGAGCTAGCTGATTATTTTTCTGAAGAAGCACTTATAAAATATCGCGTTTTAGTTGAAATAGAATATTTTATTGCACTTTGCGATATTCCTTTGCCCCAACTTAAAAGTATTTCTAAAGATAACTTCAAAGATTTAAGAGCCATTTATAAGGATTTTTCAACGAAAGATGCGTTGGCCATAAAAAAAATTGAAAGCATTACCAACCATGATGTTAAAGCCGTGGAGTATTTTATCAAAGAACAATTTGATGCCTTAGGCTTATCTGAATTTAAAGAATTTATTCATTTTGGGTTGACCTCTCAAGACATTAATAATACCGCTATTCCGTTAAGTATTAAAGATGCTTTAGAACATGTTTATATCCCAGAATATACCGTAATTTTCAAGAAATTAAAGCAACTATCTGAAGATTGGTCAAACATTTCTATGCTAGCAAGAACGCATGGACAACCAGCTTCTCCAACACGTTTGGGTAAAGAAATAGAGGTTTATGTAGTTCGGTTAGAGCAACAATTTACCTCTTTAAAAACCATCCCAAATGCCGCTAAATTTGGCGGAGCGACAGGTAATTATAACGCACATCATGTGGCCTATCCAACGATTGATTGGAAAGCTTTTGGAACCAAATTTTTAACTAACACCTTAGAATTACACCACTCGTTTCCAACCACTCAAATTGAGCATTATGACCACATGGCAGCTTTGTTTGATAATTTAAAACGTATAAACACCATTTTGATTGATTTGAATAGAGACATCTGGACGTATGTGTCTATGGATTACTTTAAACAACGTATTAAAGCAGGTGAAGTTGGCAGTTCTGCCATGCCACATAAAGTAAACCCCATTGATTTTGAAAATAGCGAAGGTAATTTAGGCATTGCCAATGCCCTTTTTGAACATTTATCTGCTAAATTGCCCATTTCCAGATTGCAACGAGATTTAACCGATAGTACCGTATTACGTAATATTGGCGTCCCTTTTGGGCATACACTCATTGCTTTTAAATCTACCTTGAAAGGTTTAGATAAATTATTGTTAAACGAAAGCAAGTTTGCAGAAGATTTAGAACATAACTGGGCCGTAGTTGCAGAAGCCATTCAAACCATTTTAAGAAGAGAAGGCTATCCTAATCCATATGAAGCTTTAAAAGGATTAACAAGAACCAATGAGAAAATCAATCAAACCTCTATGTCAAATTTTATTGATACTTTAGAGGTTTCTGATACAATAAAACAAGAATTACATCGTATTACACCAAGTAACTATACAGGCGTTTAAATTATGTTGACTGATAAACAATCTTTAATACTTTGCGGAATCTTAGGAATTGCTATTTTTTCGACAGGCGTTTTGGATATTTTAGATAATTTTATCACTAAAACCATTCTTACCATTCTCTTTTTAGTTATTGTAGCGAATTTAATTATTTCAAATTCAATAAAAAAAGAAAGTAAAGAATAGCTGTTAGTAAAAAACAAGAAAGGCTTGCATAATTGCAAGCCTTTCTTGTTTTTGAAAAAAATTCTATTTCTTAAAGAAATCAATAATACCACTAAATTGGGATTCGTCAATATCTGAATTTCTCATGGCATCGGCTAGAGTCATTATCTTTTCCGGACTCATATCATCACCTAATACTCTAACAATTCCAAAACCCATCTCTTTTGAACTTGCAAATACAATAAACTCGTCTGCCACTTCATCATCGCCTAAATATTTAATGTTTACTTTAACATTTTTATCATTAAACTCAATAAGGTCATTGTATTTTTTGTCTTTTAAAATGGTTTTTACCTTGGCTAATTCCGCATTAAAATTTTCTAAGTTAGATTCATTGTATCTATACCCTAAGAAGTTTAAACGCTTTACAGAGCTATAGGCTTCTTTTTGAGTTTCTGTTAATTTAGACTCGTCTAATTTCACAATAGAAACTGGTAAATCTATGGCTGTAAAGTTTTCAGATTCTTGATGGTCTACAAAATAACGTTGTAAAGTAACACCATCATTACAGCTCACCAAAAGGAGTGCTGTAATGAAGATGAATACTATGTGTTTAACTGTTTGTTTCATGATTGGTTATTGTTTTTTACTGCTTTTTTTCTAAATGTTGTCCACCAGGGATGTTCATTTTTTCAGTAAGCTTAGAGATTTCATTCAGGTTGATGTCTCCTGTTAAGGATACGACTACGGTTTCAATTTTTCTGTTCTCACCGTTAATTTCAACACCTTGTCCTTTCATAGCCTTATCAATGCCATTTACATAGATTAAAAGCTCTTTTACATGGTCTGAGTCTTTGCCTTCTTTAACATAGAATTTCACTTCAGAGCCATCGTCTTTTACTTCCATAAGCTCTTCTAACGAGCTTGAACGAGATTTTACCCATTTGGTAATATCTTCAGAGATGCTTTTATTATCTGTGATAAGGGTTTTAAAGCTTGTAATGCTATTAATCATATCCATGTAAGCTTTGGCCTCTGGTTCTTCAACGTTGATACCCATCTTGGCAATCATTTGAAACATTTTAGGCTTAATGGATACATAGGTTACATTGGCGTTGTCATTATACTTTTCAAAAACATCTTGAGCTGATGCTATTGCTGGCATTAACATGATGGCCATAACGAATACTACTATTTTCTTTTTCATGGTATTTAATTTTATAGGATTTAAAGTTTTCATTTTTATTATTATTGATTGTTAGGTTTAAATATGATATTTTTTGTGTTTTCTATTTCATTAAGGTAACCAATGGTTTCGGTTCCTTTATTCATTTCATTCAGATAACCTACTGTAGAAGTTCCTTTATTGAACTGAATTGAGATCATGGCCAACGATTTTACAACTTCGTTATAAGCCTCTTGTGGATCATCATAAGTGCCATATGCATAATCTTCGTAGGCTGAAATAATGGGCGATTTAAAATAAAACCCTATCATAAGAACTGCGACTGCTGCGAATGCTAACCATTTAAAGTTAAAAACTTTTTTTGTTAATGGAAGGGTTTTAGTAAACTGTTCTTGTTGATTTACTGAAAAATAGGTAAACATAGGTTTGTACATTTCTAAATGTGGCGCTACAGTGTCTTGCAAAAAATAGTTTTTTAACTGTTGCTCTTCTTTAAGCGTTGTTTCTCCGTTTTCGTACTTTTCAAGTAATTTTTCTATATTATTTAATACCATAACTGTGTGTATTGGTTAATTTTTCTCTTATTGTTTTTCTAGCTCTTGATAAAGCTACGCGTACCGATGTATTATTCATATCCAACATGTCACATATCTCATCCAGTTCATATTGTTCAATATCTCTTAATTGTATCACCATTTTTTGTTGTTCTGGCAACTCTTCAATAATTCTTCCTACCCAATCTAAACTATCTTGAGCTTCGACCTGTTTTTGTAAAGAGGTGTTGTGGTCTTGATAGTTGCTATGAACAATTTTTAAATTTTGCGCCTGTTTAGACTTTAATTTATCCAAACAAAAATTCTTGGTCATCGTCATTGAAAATGCTTCCACATTTTTATAAGCTTCAAACTTCGATTTATTATTCCAAAGTTTGATAAGAACTTCTTGAGTAGCATCTTCAGCTTCCTCTGTTGATACGAGTAATCGTTTTGCCAAACGAAACACTTTATCTTTAAAAGGCATGACAATGTTTAAAAATTCTGTCTGCGTCATTTTAGTTTTACTTTGGTTGTGGTTAGTTTAAAAAGGCTCTTTTAGGGCGTTTGATATTACGACGAACAACCATTAAATTTGTTACAAAAAATTTTTATTATACAATAATGTAAGTAAATTTAGGGTTTTATAGACTATCTATCTTAAAAATTGCACCCTATGAAAAACTTTAAAGCCCTTATCCTTGTCTTTATAGCAAGCATATTATTAATCAGTTGTTTTGAAGATAACGATGACAATCAAATATCGGCCAATGAAATCAATGATTTTGTTTGGAAGGGTATGAATCTTTTTTACCTATATAAAGACAACATTCCAAATCTAGCAAATGACAGATTTTCAAGTGATGCCCAATATGCAGATTATCTAAATGGTTTTTCTGGCCCAGAAGAATTATTTGAAAGCCTAATTTACCAAAGAGAAACTGTTGATAAATATAGCTGGATTGTGGATGATTTTATTGCATTAGAGCAGTTGTTTAGCGGTGTATCGACCAGTAACGGCATGGAATTTCAACTATTTTTACAACCAAACAGCAGCACTCAAATTTTTGGCATTGTAAGATTGGTGCTACCCAATAGTGATGCTGATATAAAAGGTGTTAAACGGGGTGACATCTTTAGCACCATCAATGGAACGCCATTAACAACTTCAAACTTAAACGATTTATTATCACTCAATAGTTATACAATCAATAAGGCCAACTATGACGATAAAGGAACGCCCGAAACAACCGACGACTCTGTTGTTTCTGGAACAGAATCCATTTCTTTAACCAAATTAGAATATACTGAAAACCCTATTTATAAAACCGAGCTATTTAATGTATCTGGAAAGAATGTTGGATATTTAATGTATAATGGTTTTACCGCTAATTTTGACGGTCAACTCAATGATGTTTTTGCAAATTTTAAAGCCAATAATGTACAGAGTTTAATATTGGATTTAAGGTATAACCCAGGTGGCTCGGTTAATTCGGCCATTCTACTTTCAAGTATGATAACGGGGCAATTTACAGGCGAAGTTTTTAGTACCGAACAATGGAACAGCGAGTTTCAATTGGTTTTTGAAAATGAAAACCCAGAATTGTTAATTAATAGATTTACGAATAACGATGACGGAGCAGCCTTGAACAGTTTAAACTTATCAAAGGTCTATATTTTAGCTACAAATGCATCGGCTTCAGCCAGCGAACTGGTTATTAATAGTTTAGACCCGTATATTGAGGTGATTCATATTGGTGATAATACCACAGGAAAGTATCAGGCTTCTACAACCTTATACGATTCTGAAAATTTTTCTAGAGAAGGCGCTAATCCAAATCATAGCTATGCCATGCAACCACTTATTTTTAAGTCTTTAAATAAGGTTGGAAACACCGATTATGATAATGGTTTAACACCAGATATAGTCCTTAAAGAAAGTTTCTTGAATTTAGGTGTGATTGGTGATGTTAATGAAACCCTTTTGGCAGCTGCATTGGCTGATATTGAAAATACCGGAAAATTAATTGATATAAAATCTAAAAACACAACCAATTTAAAACCAGTTAAAGACAGTAATAGCTTTATTCCTTTTAACAATGAAATGCATGTTGATAAGAAAATTCCTTTCGACCTCATCCATAAAAAAACATTTAATTAAAGAACAAAAACCCTACCTCAAATTCCTGTTGAAAGTAGGGTTCTTTTTTTTTACAAACTAATATTCAATCCTAAACTAACATTTCTACCTTTGGTGGTAAAACCAATAATTTCAAGATAATCTTCGTTAAAAACATTGGTAATGGTTGCAAAAAGCTTTAAGGTATTGTTTATTAATTTCTGACTAAAATAAAGATCAACCAATGCATACGATTTTAATGCTGTATTTTGAAACGTTGCAAAATCGGTATCCATTCGCTTCCCAACAAATTGATAGTTTAAAGACCCGTAGCTATTGTTAGAAAAATTATATCCCAAGCCAGCATTTACTTTGTGCTTTGGTAAACGCAAGCGGGTTCCATTTTTTAACTCGATAAATGTATAGTTGGCATTAAAAGCCAGTGACTTAAAAACTTTGATTTTGGTTTCAACTTCTACACCATGTACCGTAGCGTTTGAAACAGCATTTTCATAAGCATTGGTAAAAATAATGGTATTTTCTTCTTTTCTGTTAAAATACAACCCGTTCATTCTAAACCCTTTTTTATTAGAAAACTCCATACCACCTTCAATCGTTCTGTTTTCTTCGGGTTTTAAATTTGGATTCGGTCCAAAAAAGCCAAAAAGCTGTGATAAATTTGGTGCAATAAACGAGGTAGCATACGATCCAAAAACCTTAACATCTCCATTATTGGTTTTCAAATTGTACGATGGATTGACGCTATAAACCACATGAGAACCATACTCGCTATGATTATTAAAGCGGATTCCTGTGTTTACATTCAATCCATAATCTGTTAAATAAACCACATTTAAATATGGATCTGTATTTGAAAAACGCTCATTAGTAGAAAATTCGCTTTTATAAGTACCGTAATTTAATCCCACAATGGTATAAAACTTGCGGTTGAAAATATATTTATTAAAGGCATCAACAACAACACTTTCAGCATTATTTACTGTTGAAAAATCTGAAACAGTCTCTCTGTTTATCCTTGAAATAGCTGAATTAATTTGAAAACTTCCGTTTTTATATTCGAACTTAGGGGCTAAACCAAAACGGGTTTGATCTGATGTGTAAGTGTCTTCGGTATCTGAAAACATAAAAGTTGGTGGTGGAAACCCATCGATATCGGTTTTAAACTTATCATAACTGGCAAATGCAGTGATTTGTATTGCCTTATTTATATCATAATCAAGTTTTAGATTGGTATTATATCTTGAAAATGGGTCTTTTTCAGGATTATCAGATTTTGCCGCCGATAAGCCATCCACAAAACGATTACCAAAACTCGCTACATACCTTAATCTATTGGCAGATCCACTAACAGAAACATTATTAGTAAAACTAGTTCCATCATAATTTAAATCCTTTTGTGTTTGATTAGTCCCTACAATCGCTAAAAAACTAGCCGAAATTTGGTTTGAAGACGCTGTTTTGGTTGTTATATTTATTACTGCAGTAGCAGCGGCATTTCCATATAAAGTACTGGCTGCGCCTTTAATAATTTCAATCGATTCAATGGTATTTAAATCCAATAAGCGTAAATCAAAATCGTTTGAGACCAACGATGGATCATTTACTTGAACACCATCAATAAGCACCAACACTTGCCGGTTATTTCCGCCTCTTACAAAATAACCTAAATTTTGCCCTTCAACACTTCGGCTACCGTTAATTTCAATACCGCTTTTGGTGTTTAACAATTCCGAAATGGTTCTTCCTTGGTTTCTCTCAATCTCTGCTTTTGAGATGATAATTACCGTTTTTCCAGACTGTTCCCGTTTTATTTTAAAACGTGTGTCCGTAATAACAATTTCATCCAATTGTTGTACTTGTGTTGAATCGGTTTCAATAGCTATTGGTAGCTGTTGCGCAAAACCAACCATGGAAATGCCAAGACATAGCGTTCCAAAAACATTTGCATTTTTGTTCATTTTAATGAATAATTACTCGAGAATCGCATGACAATCATACGTAAACTTTTATCCCGAAAGTTTGACTTATTTGTTTTGAAAAAGGCAGGTCTCCTGGCTCTCGTCTTAATATTGGTCTTCCCAGAAAATATTTCCAGTGACTTGAAGTTTAATATTAAGCATTCCTAAAAGGAACTAAGATTACAGTTGCGGGAACAGCTCAAGAATGAAGCGTAACAAATATCGATTTTTGATTTTTTGAATTCTGAATTCGTTAATCATTGATCGTTCATCGTTAAGCTTTTCACTTGATTCCCTTTTAATTCATTCACACAAAGTGAATAAAACCAAATTTCAATGCAAAAGTAAATATTAACTTTGATATGTCTCTGAAATTTTATTTTTTCTTGGTTAATTTGTAAACCAAATAAATAAAGCCAACTAAAAAATGAAGTATAATAACGCCAGCAACTATATATATTGTTAAATTTGAATTGTCTCTCATGATGATGGATTTATTCAAAAGTATTAACAAAAAATATAAACCACCGTTACTCTTGTTACAAAGAACAACCATGAAATTTTACAATGTAGTCCGTATTATCCTTGTTTTTTTACTATGTGTTCATTGCAAAGATCATTCTTCTAAAAATTTACCAAATAAAAATATTGAAACTATTATACCACTTAAATATGCCCAAGGTTTTTCAATAATAGATTTTAACACTTATAAAGTTTTAGAAATAAAAAATCCTTGGCCAAAATCAAACAAAGCGTACCAATATGCTTTAGTAACCCATGACTCCATAAAAAAAGAGCTTTCAGGAACTTCTTTTGAAGCCATTATAACCATTCCAATAAAGAGCATCGTAGTAACTTCAACCACTCACATACCATCCTTAGAGTTGCTGGAAGAAGAGCAAACCTTGGTTGGGTTTCCTGGCATTGACTATATTTCATCTAAAAAAACAAGACAGCGAATTGATGACCAACTTGTGAGAGAGCTTGGTAAAAATGAAGGCATAAATACTGAAGTTCTTTTAGAATTGTCTCCAGAAGTGCTGATAGGCTTTGGAATAGATGGAAACAACCGAACCTTTGAAACCATAAAAAAGTCAAGCATTCCTGTAATTTATAATGGCGATTGGGTTGAAAATTCGCCTTTAGCTAAAGCTGAATGGATTAAGTTTTTCGGGGTTTTATTCAACAAAGAAAAGCAAGCAGATTCCATTTTTAATACCATTGAAAAAGATTATTTAGAAGCCAAATTATTAGCCAGAAACGTTATTGAGCAACCCACCATTTTAAGTGGTGCCATGCATAATGACATTTGGTATTTACCTAATGGCAATAGTACAGAAGCCCAGTTATTACAAGACGCCAATACCCATTATCTTTTTAAAAACTCCAAAGGCACCGGAAGTTTATCACTTAATTTTGAAACTGTTTTTGAAAAAGCTAAAAATGCAGACATTTGGTTAAGCCCTTCAAATTTTTCTAGTCTGGAAGCCCTAGAAAAAAATAACGCTCATTATACCCTATTCAAAGCATTTCAAAACAAAAACGTTTATTCATTTAACAATACAAAAGGAGCTACTGGAGGTGTTTTATATTACGAATTAGGAATGGCAAGACCAGATTTGGTTCTTAAAGATTTAATTAAGATTTGTCATCCTGAACTATTGAAACATTATGTTCCTTATTTTTTTAAAAAACTAGACTAATTGACACATATAAAAACATATACAAAACCATTTATCATTCTTACGTTAATATTAATCGTCTGCTTTTTTTTAAATATTAGTTTAGGTTCTGTGAATATTCCTTTAAAAGAGATTTTTAAAAGCATCGTTGGAAATGCTACAGAACAAGAAACTTGGCAATATATCATTCAAAATTACCGACTACCAAAAGCATTTACAGCCATTTTAGTGGGTTCTGGTTTGGGAATTTCGGGTTTATTAATGCAAACCTTATTTAGAAACCCATTAGCTGGGCCTTTTGTGCTTGGTATAAGTTCTGGCGCTAGTTTAGGCGTAGCCATTATTGTTTTAGGTTCTGGCGTTTTTGGAAGTACTTTAGCAGTACTAATGGTTTCAAAATGGACTATTGTTATAGCAGCAAGTTTAGGAAGTTTTTTAGTGTTAATTTCTGTTATGGTCGTGTCTTTAAAGATTAGAGATACCATGGCTATTCTCATTATTGGATTGATGTTTTCTAGTATAACCGCAGCTATAGTAAGTGTCTTATCCTATTTTGGTTCTGCTCAGCAATTGCAACAATATATTTTTTGGGGATTTGGAAGTTTAGGTAACTTATCTTGGTCAGAGCTGGGTATTTTTTTTATTATTTATTGCATAGGAATAATGTTAAGTATCCTCTCAATAAAATCATTAAACACCTTACTTTTAGGAGAAAATTACGCCAAGAGTTTAGGGTTAAATATTAAGCAAAGTAGATTAATCATTATTATATCAACCAGTTTGTTGGCAGGTACTATTACAGCATTTGCTGGACCCATCGCCTTTATTGGTTTGGCCATTCCACATATGACACGCCAAATTTTTTATACCTCAAACCATAAAATATTGTTGCCTGCTGTTTTTATTTTTGGCGCCATCATCATGCTTGTTTGCGATAGCATTGCTCAAGTACCTCTTAGCGATTATACTTTACCTATCAATGCCATTACCTCACTAATTGGTGCTCCCGTTGTGATTTGGTTATTGGTTAGAAAACGTAAAATGTTTTTTTAGATTTTTAGACTAGTTATATTTATAGACTCTTTTTAAAATCTGAAACTTTGAAACTTGAAACTTTAATATATGACAAAAAAAAATAACCATATCATATTAAATACCAAAGAATTATCTATTGGATATGCTTACAAAAAAGAAAAAACTGTCGTAGCTTCCAATATCAATATTGAATTAAACCAAGGAGAATTAATAGGTCTGGTTGGTGCCAATGGCATTGGTAAATCAACACTTTTAAGAACGCTTACAAATGTTCAAAAGCCTCTCCAAGGGCATGTAAAAATAAATAACAAGGACATGAATCAATACAAAGCTGTTGATTTAGCTAAAGTGTTAAGCTTGGTGCTCACAGAACCAATACCCTCAAAAAACCTCTCGGTTTTTGAATTGATTGCATTAGGCAGACAACCTTATACCAATTGGGTTGGCGCCTTAAATAATGAAGATTTAAATCAAGTTAACAAAGCCATGCAATTAACTAATATTTCAAGTTTAAAGCACAAAAATTGTTATGAATTAAGTGATGGTCAATTACAAAAAGCTTTGATAGCTAGAGCCTTAGCCCAAGACACCGATATTATTATTTTAGATGAACCCACCACTCATTTAGATATGTATCATAAGGCATACATTTTAAAGTTATTGAAAAACCTTACTCAAGAAACAGGAAAAACCATTTTATTTTCTTCTCACGAGATAGATCTAGCCATTCAGTTATGTGATACCATTATTGTAATGACTCATGAAAAGGTGGTTTCAGATCAACCATGCAACTTAATTTCAAATGGTGTTTTTAATGGTTTATTTCCAACTGATTTAATTGTTTTTGATGAAAAAACAGGAAGTTTCCGGGTGAAGAAATAAAATGTTGTTAGTTTCAGTATAAAGTTGGAATTTTCAATTGTTTTTTATGGTCCTCGACTGCGCTCAGACTGACCATTTTATTTTCTGTCACACTAAGCGCAGTCGAAGTGCTTTGTAAGCAAGTTTAATGTTATCATCGAAAAACTTCGGTCTTCAGTTTTCCTTCTTCAATCTAAAAAATATATCTTTGAATAAATTCCTGTTTACATGAACGAAAATCTTATTCTTATTCTAGCCATTCTGATTTTTACCGTCATTGGTTTCTTTTTGGGAAATTATTTTACCAAACTTAAAAGCAAAAGCGAACAAAGCACTTTGGAAGAACGCCTAAACCAATTAAATGCTACCATAAGAGAACTGAAACAAGATATCGAAAAAATTGAAAAAGAGCGTGAAGATATCCGTCGTGAAAAAGAATTTTTAAATGCTGAATTAACAAAACGGAATACAGAATACGAAAACCTGTATCAGCTTAATGCCAAACAAGAAGATGAATTAGAAAAACGCCAAGAAGCATTGCGTAAAGATTTTGAATTGTTGGCAACCAAAATTCTAGATGAAAAATCAGAAAAATTCACCCTTCAGAATAAAGAAAACATCAAAAATATTTTAAATCCGCTTCAAGAAAAAATTAAAACCTTTGAAGAAAAAGTAGATTTAACCCAAAAGGAAAGCATCAGCATGCATTCGGCTTTAAAAGAGCAGTTATTGGGTTTAAAAGATCTTAACCAACAAATGACTAAAGAAACCACCAACTTAACCAGAGCTTTAAAAGGCGATAGTAAAATGCAAGGCAATTGGGGCGAGCTGGTTTTAGAGCGCGTATTAGAAAAATCTGGTTTAGAAAAAGACAGAGAGTATTTTGTACAACAAAGTTTTACACTGCCTAATGGCTCTCGTGTATTGCCAGATGTTGTTTTACATCTTCCCGATGGTAAAAAAATGATTATTGACTCTAAAGTTTCTTTAACCGATTATGAACGTTTAGTCAATGCCGATGATGATGACAAACCACCATTTTTAAAAGCACATGTAAATTCCATTAGAAAACATGTGGATCAACTTTCAGAAAAAAATTATCAAGATTTATACGATATAGAATCGCCCGATTTTGTCCTCATGTTTATTCCTATTGAACCTGCTTTTGCAGTGGTTGTTAATGATGATAATAGTATTTACAATAAAGCGTTTGAAAAGAATATTGTGATCGTAACACCTTCTACCCTATTAGCAACACTTCGTACTATTGATAGCATGTGGAATAACGAAAAACAGCAGCAAAACGCTATTGAAATTGCCCGACAAGCTGGCGCTCTATACGATAAATTTGAAGGTTTAGTGTCTGACTTAACAGGTGTTGGTAAAAAAATTGATGCTGCAAAAAGTGATTATTCAGCAGCCATGAACAAATTGGTTGATGGTAAAGGAAACTTAATTTCGAGTGTAGAAAAGCTTAAAAAAATGGGAGCCAAAGCTAAAAAAGCGCTTCCTGAAGCCATACTAAAACGTGCCGAAGACCATTAAAAAATAACACATGAAAATTCTCGTAAAAATTGGTATTAGCATTATTCTTTTAATAATAATGTATGTTTGTTTTCTTTATTTTGCTAGCTACAGCAATGGTGTAAGAGCTGGCGAACTGATAAAATTTAGCCATAAAGGTGTCATGTTTAAAACTTGGGAAGGCGAAATTAGCCAAGGCGTTTCGGAATCCCAAAGATTCGTGTTTTCTGTTGAAAGTAGCGAAAAACAAGTCATTGAAGATTTGAACAACTTTCAGGGCCACATGGTGAAACTCCATTATTTTGAACGCTACAAAACATTATTTTGGCTAGGAGATACTAAATATTTTGTAACAAAAGTTGAAGTTCAGCCTTAACACT